>OFFS01000028.1_pt1 | contig 135599 bp, 117 predicted proteins | sample 1521541 | NCBI WGS metagenome assembly OFFS01 (sample SAMEA3504127, study PRJEB24116) | mouse gut metagenome | biome: mouse gut; feature: mouse-associated habitat; material: faeces | place: Denmark | collected 2011 | reverse complement strand
AGGATCGACTGGACATATGTACCCAGTCCATCTATGCCTTTGCGAAAGTCCACAGGTTCAGTGACCAGATATAATCGGGAAATATCATCAAGTCCAGTCATGTAAAATCCCTCCGTGGCGGTATTGTCCCGCTACGGAGGGATTTGTCATAGATGGGTAATTAACGTCGCTTACGAAACAGGATCCAGAGTATGAATGGACTCGTTGCCAAATTTGAAAATGCTGCTTTCCGGGGTTCAATTCAATGAAAAACTCCCTCTGGGGATCTGACGGAAGATCCCGGAGGGAGTTTGTCTTTATAATATGCATCACGACAGCCCAGCCACCATTGGCAGCAGGTGCCTACAACAGGCCAAACCACATCGCGGCGGGGAAGGCATCAAAGAGCGCCTGGGGACTGCGGAGTTCCATATTCAGCCACCGGCTCAACAGCTGCCAGTTGGTGAGGCGCACCAGCACCGAGTCCTTCGGGCGGTGCACGACACCTTCAAACAGCCGCTCCAGCGCTTCATTGGGACCGGTTCTCACCACCAGGGTCTGGGTATAGCGCGCCTGTCTCGCCAGAAGGTTCACCAGCGCCCGGCTGTTCTCATAGGCCAGCAACTCAAAGCGGATCCCCGTCGAGACAGGCAGCGTCACGCCAAAGCCCTCGACATGCGTCCACTGATCCACCGCCACCCAGATCCGGCGCCCGGCAGCACGCAGATACGCAAGATGCGCCTCAAACTCATCGCGGCTGAGTTCCAGCCGGATGGGAAAATTCCGGACAAATCCCTGATACACCGGATACAGATCTTCCCCGCGCCATGGCCGTACGGATCCATCCGACAGGGGTGGAATCTGTATCCTGTCGAGCCAGTACTCGCGGCATCTGGCGACGGGAAAAAAGCTGCGTTTTTCCAGGACCTTCACCTGGTCGCTGACGGTCAAAAGCGCGAGATCGTTCGCCGAAGCCTGTGCAATGACGGCCTCCATGAGTTTCCCGAAACACCGCTGGAGGCGGTAATCCGGGTGGGTACAGAAAAGAACCGGCACTGATACCGTCAGCTGCCGGTTTGTGAGATGAAGGACACGGTGTTTGACCTGAATGCAGGATACGGGGCGGTCATCCCGGATCATGACGAACATATTCTCCGGATCATAAATGTGGTCCATCCAGGCTCCGACTTCTTTCTCGGACATCCCAATCATGGATTTTTCCAGAAGGTCCCGGATTTCATCATCCAGACCCAGGGACTCACTGCGGATCACGTGTGTCATCCCTGACCTCCACCTCCGTGTATTCTGCATCAATGGAATCCGGGCGGGCTGCCCGTTTTTCAATTTCGGGGTTCCGGTTCATGGCGCCACCGTGCCCTGGGTTGGACGACCTGTAGTAGTAGAATGTCCGGCCGTTTCCGCCCATGCCGCCGCCCATTCCGGTCTGCCGACGGGGTCGAAAGCTGTTCACCAGTGCGGAAACCAGCCAGATGATGAGAAACACCGGCAGCAGGTACATCATGGCCGGCAGGAATACCATCAAAAACAGAAATATCATGAAAATCATCAGCAGTCCGCTCATGAATCATTCTCCTCTCCAGACAAACCGGCAGCCGGGCTGCCGGCCTGTATTCTTTGATACCTTCAGTATATGCTGCGGGTGTCGCAGCACAATGTGAAAGGCATGTCAGATTTCCGTCACTTCTTCCCCCAGAAACATCGGGGTGCAGGTACCGGAGGTCAGTTCAGCAATCTCCGGCTCAATGGGGTCCGGGACCAGGAACTCGTATGTCACCGTCTCTTCATACAGCGTGTCCAGGAGTTCTCCCCGTTGCGAGATCCAGTTCTCGATGCGGCCGGACAAAGCGTAGGGAACGGTGAGGCTGTAGTGGCGCATGGTCCTGGCTTCTCCAAGAACCGCGGTTTCCAGTGCGGTCTTCACCGCATCCGAATATGCCCGGACCAGGCCTCCTGTTCCCAGCAGGGTACCGCCGAAGTAGCGCACGACAGCGGCACAGATGTGATCCAGGTCTGCGCCTTCGAGCACAGAAAGGATCGGGCGTCCGGCGGTGCCCGACGGTTCGCCATCGTCACTGGAGCGTTTGAGTCCCTCTATGACCATGGCGGTGCAGACGTGTCGGGCCTGGGGATGTTCCTTGCGGATGCTGCGGATGAAGTTTCTGGCATCGTCTTCGCTTTCGGTCCGGTGCAGGTAGCACAGGAACCGGGATTTTTTCACTTCTATTTCACCCATGGTGTCGCTCAGGAGTCTCATGGAAAAATGATACCACAGCACAGACTCCGGGATTTGCAAACCGGTTCGGTCTGGAATCCCGGCCTCTGTGCTCAGGGGTAGGGTGGTTAGCATTTCTTATGATCTGCGGATTCAGACCAGTACTTATTCAGTCATAACCCACAGAATCAAGGGGATCAGAACTGAATCTGAACAGTATTCACAGGATCTCTCGACATACCTGTCATCCATATTATTGCCAAAGGCGACGTGTCTGACAGACACCGTACGTGACTGTCAGACTGGTCATATCCCGTAACCGGCAGACAGGTCGCCTGAAACTTTTTCATTCCCTCGTTGACATATGTTTTCATTCCTTTTATCATGACCTTACAACGTCAAAAAAGCGATGACGGGGAAGCGGTATCAGGAACACCTGGCATAGAGAACCGGCGGATGGTGAAAGCCGGAACAGGACCCGATGCCTACTGGCCCCAGAGCCGGCAGGGGGAAGCAAGTAGTCCTGCCCGGGTATCCGCCGTTACAAGGACAGCGATTCGCCTCGGCCGATCGTGGAAAAGTGGTCACACCGACAAAAAGAGTGGTACCGCGGGTATGAAAGTGCTCGTCTCTGAATGATTTTTCAGGGACGTTTTTTTTACCCCCACACCACAGCCGGATCCTGGTCCCCTGGAGACAGGATCACCTGAAACCACAACAGACATATCCAGAAGGAGGAACGAGTTATGATGGACGCTTCTAAATACGCACCGGGATATTACCCGGCACCGGAAAACGAATACCGCTGGGTCAGGAAAGACCACATTGAACAGGCACCTGCCTGGTGTTCCGTGGATCTGCGGGATGGCAACCAGGCCCTGGTCGTACCTATGAGCCTGGAGGAAAAAATAGAGTTTTTCCAGCTCCTGGTCAGAATCGGATTCAAGGAAATCGAAGTCGGGTTCCCCGCAGCCAGCGAAACAGAGTATGAGTTCCTGCGTACACTGATCGAACAGAACCTCATCCCCGAAGACGTGACCGTACAGGTCCTCACCCAGTGCCGCGATCACATCATCCGCAGGACATTCGAAGCTGTGAAAGGTGCGCCCCGTGCCGTGATCCATTTCTACAACTCCACCTCCGTTGCCCAGCGCGAACAGGTGTTCCGAAAATCCAAAGAGGAAATCAAGCAGATCGCCGTGGAAGGCGCAAAGCTTGTCAAACAGCTCTCTCAGGAATATGAGGGCAACTTCCTCTTCGAGTATTCCCCGGAATCCTTCACCGGCACTGAACCGGAATACGCCCTGGAGGTCTGCAACGCCGTCATCGATGTCATGGAACCCACCCCCGACAGACCCATGATCATCAACCTGCCGGTGACCGTGGAAATGAGTCTCCCGCACATTTATGCCAACCAGATCGAGTATTGCAGTGACCGCCTCCATCGCCGGGATTCCGTCATTCTGTCCACCCATCCGCACAACGACCGCGGTACCGGCATTGCCGATACGGAACTGGCACTGCTGGCAGGAGCACAGCGTGTGGAATGCTGTCTGTTCGGCAACGGCGAGCGCACAGGCAACGTGGATGCGATCACTCTGGCCATGAACATGTACTCCCACGGCGTGGATCCGAAGCTGGACTTCTCGGACATGCCCGCCATCTGCGAGGTCTATGAGAGGATCACCGACATGCAGGTATCGCCCCGGCAGCCCTATGCCGGCAGTCTGGTCTTCGCAGCATTCTCCGGCAGCCACCAGGATGCCATCGCCAAAGGCATGCACCACAGAGAAGAGAACAGCACCCACCAGTGGACTGTGCCCTATCTGCCCATCGATCCGCATGATGTATCCCGGACCTATGATGCCGATGTGATCCGCATCAACTCCCAGTCTGGCAAGGGCGGCATCGGCTACATCCTGGAAACGGCCTATGGATACAACATGCCGCCAAAGATGCGCGAGCACTTCGGGTATACCGTCAAGGCGGTCTCGGATCACAACCATGCCGAGCTCAAACCCGATGAAGTCTTCCGGATCTTTGAACAGACGTATCTCAACCGGCAGTCCCCTGTGGTGGAATTCCATGAAGCGCACTACATGCAGGGCAAGCAGATGCGCGCCACGGTCACAGTCGCAGTGGATGGACAGGAATACGAGTTCTTCGGATCCGGAAACGGCCGCATCAACGCCGTCAACAATGCCCTGAAACAGGGACTGGGTCTGGAATATACGCTGGATACTTACACCGAACACGCTCTGGACACAAATTCCAGCAGCCGGGCGGCAAGTTATGTGGGGCTGTCCTGGCCCGATGGTACGACCTCCTGGGGCGCAGGGACAGATACGGACGTCATTGTATCCAGTGTCAAGGCACTGATCTCCGCCATCAACAACCGGCCACAGCCGGCTGACTGAGCTGCAGCGATAAGAGCATAAAGAGACTGAGGCTGCATTTAGTCAGCCCGCTGCATGGTGCCTCTTTGCATCAAGTCTGGCTCATCCTCCAGCGGTTGAAATGACTGCCTGCCGCGGGCATTTCAATGGCTGGCCCGCTGCATGATGCCTCTTTGCATCAGATCATGCTGGTCATCCCACACACAATCACAACGATACCCAGAATCAACACAGACAAGCCAAGATACATATATGAACAATGACGTGTCTCATGCTCAGCCACCGGCTGACCATGAGACTTGTCAAGGAAGGAAGGAGACATTTGTTTATGCCCATGACCATGACACAGAAAATCCTGGCTGCCCACGCCGGACAGGATGAAGTCAGACCCGGACAGCTCATTATGGCCGAACTTGACGGCGTTCTCGGCAATGACATCACCACCCCCGTCGCCATCCGCGAATTCGAGAAAGCCGGATTCGACAATGTCGCAGATGCAGACCGCATCAACATCGTGCTCGACCACTTTGTGCCCAACAAAGACATCAAAGCCGCCCAGCAGTCCGCTGCCTGCCGCAAGTTTGCGAAAACCCATGACATCCCGAACTTCTTCGATGTCGGAAAAATGGGCATCGAACACGCCCTGCTCCCCGAACAGGGCATCGTGACCGCCGGCGACTGCATCATTGGCGCCGATTCCCACACCTGCACCTATGGCGCCCTGGGCGCTTTCTCCACCGGCGTGGGCAGTACGGACATGGCCGCGGGCATGGCCACCGGCAAAGCCTGGTTCAAGGTCCCGGAAGCCATCAAAGTGGAGCTCGTCGGCGAACTTCCGCCCTATGTCACCGGCAAGGACGTGATTCTTACCCTCATTGGTCAGATTGGCGTGGACGGTGCCCTCTACCGGTCCCTGGAATTCACCGGACCCGGCGTGAAGTCTCTTTCCATGGATGACCGCCTGTGCATCTGCAACATGGCCATCGAAGCCGGTGCCAAAAACGGCATCTTCCCGGTCGATGAAGTCACCGAAGCCTACCTCGAAGGGCGCAGCCGCCGTCCCTGGACGAAATACAAAGCCGATCCCGATGCGGAGTACGTCCAGAGCATCACCATGGACCTGAGCCAGCTGGAACCAGTCACCGCCTGGCCCCACCTGCCGGAAAATGTGCACCCCGCCGCCGAGGCACCCATTGAAGTGGATCAGGTTGTGATCGGGTCCTGCACCAATGGCCGCATGGAGGACATGGAAGCCGCATGGGAAATCCTGAAAGGCCGCCAGGTCAAGGACGGCGTGCGTGCCATTGTGATTCCCGCCACCATGCAGATTTACAAAGAGTGTCTGAAAAAAGGCATCATCGAAGACCTCATTGATGCAGGCTGCGTCGTCTCCACCCCCACCTGCGGGCCCTGCCTGGGCGGTTATATGGGCATTCTGGCAGAAGAGGAACGCTGCATTTCCACCACCAACCGCAATTTCGTCGGGCGCATGGGGCACGTCACCTCCGAGGTCTACCTCGCCAGTCCCTATACAGCCGCAGCCAGCGCCATCACCGGGGTCATCACCGATCCCCGCACGCTGATGCAGACAGAGACACCCATTGAAACAGAGAAGGAGGCAGCCGCATGAACAACGCCAGAGGCACTGTGTTCAAATACAAAGACAATGTGGACACCGATGTGATCATCCCCGCCCGGTACCTGAACACACCGGATGCGAAGGAACTTGCAAAACACTGCATGGAAGACATCGATCCGGAATTCGTGAACAACGCCAACCCCGGTGACATCATCGTGGCGGGCTGGAACTTCGGGTGCGGAAGCAGCCGGGAACATGCACCGCTGGCGATCAAGACCGTGGGAATCTCCGCGGTGATTGCCAAAAGCTTCGCCCGGATCTTCTACCGCAACGCCATCAACATCGGGCTCCCGATCCTCGAGTGCGAAGCAGCAGCTGAAGCCATTGAAAACGGCGATGAGGTGGAAGTGAACTTCGATGAAGGCACCATCACCAACCTCACCAAAGGCGAAACCTATCAGGCGGAGCCATTTCCGGCATTCATTCAGGAAATCATTGCGGCCGGGGGCCTGCTTCCGAGCCTGAGGAGGAACGCATGAAGAAAATCGGACTGATCTGGGGCGACGGCTCCAGCCCGGAAATCATGGCCCAGGCCAAACGGGTCCTGGACAAAGTGCAGGATCCTGCCGATCCCTTTGTCTATACAGACATTGCCATGGGCGGGGAAGCAGTGGACAAGTATGGCGATCCCCTGCCTCAGCACGAACTCGATAAAGCCCTGGCGCAGGACAGTGTCCTGCTTGGCGCCATTGGCGGTCCCAAATGGGAAGGTCTGGCCGGACCTCAGCGTCCGGAGAAAGGGCTGCTTCGCCTGCGCGAAGGGATGGAGCTGTTTGCGAACGACCGCCCTGCGAAGATCTGGCCCCAGCTGGCGGATGCTTCTCCGCTGAAAAAGGAAATCACGGACAAGGGCATCGACTTTGTCATTGTCCGGGAGCTGATTGGTGGGGCCTACTTTGGGAAAAAGGAAACGAAGGAAGTCAACGGCGAGCTCCTGGCGGTGGATGAAATGCCCTATTCCGAACACGAAATCGAACGCATTGGACGCATTGGATTCGAAACTGCCCAAAAGCGCCGGAAGAAACTGGTCATGGTGGACAAACACAATGTGCTGGACACCAGCCGCCTCTGGGTGAAGGTTTTCGACCGTCTGAAAGAGGAGTATCCCGACGTGGAGTACAGCACGATGTTTGTCGACAACGCCGCCATGCAAATCGTCAAGGACCCCAGCCAGTTTGACGTGATCGTGACCGAAAACCTCTTCGGGGATATCCTCTCCGACGAAGCCAGCCAGATCACGGGCTCCATTGGCATGATCCCCTCCAGCAGCCGCGGGAAAACAAAAAACGGGCTCTATGAACCCATTCACGGATCCGCCCCGGACATTGCGGGACAGGACAAGGTAAATCCCATTGCCTGCATTCTCTCCGCCGCGCTGATGCTGCGCTATGGCCTGGACATGGAAGAGGAAGCAGCCCGGATCGAGCAGGCTGTGGAAAAGGTTCTTGACCAGGGATACCGCACAGCGGATATCTGGACCGAAGGCATGAAACTGGTCGGCACAAAGGAAATGGGCGACCGGATCCTGGAAAACCTCTGACAGGACAAAACGGGTGGTTCCTCGTACGAACCGCCCGTTGTTTTTATGATCAGGATCACAAGACGGCCGATGATGGTATGTCAGCGACTGCCTTTGAGTTTTGCCAGTTCTGCGTCCAGCCTGGCGATCACCTCATCCAGGCGGGCAATTTCTTCGTTCTTTCTGGCAATCACTTCATCCATGCGGGCTGATTTCAGCTTCATCAGGATGCAGTTTTCGTTGTCTTCATCGCTCAGCGTTATGAGAGGCCGCCTATATTTTTTTGTAGTATTCCTGTACCGCAGCGGGAATTTGTCTTGAGATTTCGATGCCTTCTTTTTCGAAATATTCCATTGTCTCTTCAATTTCTGTATCAAACAGATGCTCAGACAGCTGAATAATCTGGTCTGCCATCTGAATTGGGATACAGACTGCAGTCCCGGTGTAAATTCTGACTGCCTTGCCTTCAACTCCTGAAGTCGATCGCAGAATATGTACTGTTACGATTGATCGATCAGATACATATTCTTTAATATGTGTATCGCTTCATTGGCCCTTAGTGGAAGACCAAGAGCTTTCATATTAATCTGCTCGATCCTCGTGATGTTTGTCTTTGTGATTTCCAAAACTGTGACTTCTGCCAAGTACATCAGCGATCTCACAGGCGTCAGTTATCACACCACGAAGTTCATGCTCCGAAAGATCGGGCAGGCTCAGAAACAGGATAATGAAACTCATGCAGCCACAGATTGCGATGCGATCGGGCCTGATGTCTTTTCCTATAGTGGAAAGAAACACGGAAAGCGGGGCTGGGGAGCAGAAGGCAAAGTCAATGTAGCTGCTGCAGTGATCAGGCAGTATGTCTGGGAAGATACAAATGGCGATGAAGAAGTCTTTGAGGCTGCAGATGCCGTCAAATTCAAAATCGCAGGCAGCGAGAACAAAACAGAGCTGAAGAAGTTTCTGGAAGAGGCTGTTCCCGGCGACTGTGCAGTGCACTGTGACCGGAGTTCAGCCCGCCTGGCACTGGATATCGCCGGTAAACTGGTGGATGCGCAAAAATCCGAAGTTGATACAGACCATCTGTCATCTCTGGATCACGTCATTTCCAGTTTCAGGACCAAGGTCCAGAGGATCACGCATGGTATCACTTTGCAGTTTCTGGAGAACGAACTGGCTGATTTCGAATGGAAACTGAGTAGACGGAAGTGGAAGAAGAGCATCCATGCATCCCTGGGAAGAACCCTGATCAAGGGTACTCACCAGAGACGTGAGGGATTGATCAGCCATTTTAAAGGGATCCAGGAACAACTGGCCACTGCTTAAGTTCACTGAGCTTCGTAGCCTGTCATGTTATACAAGGAGGGCTTAGTATCGTGCTCTTTGTTGTAGATGATTCGTATTATTCAGAGAGGATACTCCTCATCGCCTTCTACGTAAGTGATGTAAAAACCCCTCCATGCAGATATTGTGGTCTCGCGATGGAGGGATTTGACATAGATGGGCAATTATCGTGGCGTACTAATCAAGATTACTTATAGACTTATTGCGGATTCACAAACGGCGCCGGTTCTCCACTCAGCACAGCCTGAATGTCTGCCTTCGCATTGTCCACCATCGCCTGATCGGGATACATCACATATGCATTATCGCCAAGTTCTGCGGCATAATCTGTACCCCCTGAACCCGTCACGCTGTAGGAATAGATGGTCCACTTGGCCGGATCAGCCAGCTGCGCCTGGACCAGTGCTTTGATGTCCTTTTCACTCATGTTGGTTTCAAAGCAACTGGACAGAGAATTCATGATGCCGGAGAAGTTGGTCAGGATCTTCGGAGACATCATCTTGTTTATGATGGCGGTCAATACCCGCATCTGGTTTCGTCCTCGGGCTCTGTCACCATCGGTAAAGGCATACCGCTCCCGGACAAATGCCAGGGCCTGCTGCCCATTCAGCGTAATGTCACCCTGCTGGAATGTGGGGCCGGATAAAGACGTGAAGGCTTCCGGGTTGTACAATTCCACACCGCCCAGCTCATCCACCACATCCACCAGACTGGAGAAATTCACCCGTACATTGTAGTTGATGCTTGTATCAAACAGCTTCTCCAGGGTTATTTCCGTCGTTTCCGGTCCATGCAGCCCTGTGTGTGTCAGCTTGTCCATGGCTCCGTTCATGCAGCCCATATCGGGTTCGCATACCGTTTCAACATAGTAGTCACGTGGAATGGAAATCAGGAGAATTTCATGACTCTCGGGATTGACAGTGGCCAGCAGGTTCACATCACTCCGGCTGTTTCGTAACAGCTTGTTCTCCCGGGTATCGATCCCGCTGATATAGACCGTGAAAGGTTCCATGGCAGTATCCACCGTTTCTGCCATATTGGTCTTCGGCGCATCGTAGTAGTACTGGACAACCGGCACGATTTCCTCATCCAGATTCTCCATACCGGGCATTTCCAGTAGTGTATCCAGATACCCCTGATCCAGAATCATGCCGTCTATGGCCTGTCCCTTCAGAGCCTGGGTCATACGATAGCTGGAATCAAACTCTTCCGTGGTCACCTTGACCCCCGCTTTTTTCAGTTCATCCAGACACACATTCGTGCCCTGGGCACTCATGGTTTTCAGGACTCCCAGCTTGCGCCCTTCCAGGCCCTTCACGTCTTCAATGACGTGATTGTTCAGGACATAGACAGCCACAATGGACTTGCCTTCCTGATCGCTCAGCTGTTCCAGGGCCTTGTTGCCTGTATTGGCGTAATACATGCCACCGGCAGAAGCCAGAGCCAGACAGACGGCAAGCAGACCGCCAACGATCCGCCACGCCAGATGCAGGTCTTCCTTGATCAGACAGATGGCAGACAGGAACCACATGAGAAGGACAGTGATGATCAGCCCTGCCAGTATGGCCGGCGGCAATAGACTCAGCTTGCAGATTTCATATATAAACAGAGCAGTCAAAAGACCGGCGACAATTGTGATGTACAGTCCCGGGCGTTTCCAAAGAGGCTTCATTTCAGATCTCCTTTATTCTTATTCAACCATTTTAGAATGCATGGTGTCTGTTTTCAAATTACATGGGTGAAAGTCGGATAGGCTCCGCCACCATCGGCATTCCTTCAAAAGAAGATGCCCTGGAAGTGCTGGAAATGGCGGTGAAGGACAACATTACAACGATTGCCTCGACACCGCACATGATTCCGGGAACAACGGATCTGGACATGATCGCTGCCAGACAGGCGGAACTGAAAGACCTTGCCAGACGGGAGGAAATCATGATCCGAACGGGTGCGGAGCTGTTCATGAACCGGGCTTCAATGCGCGCCATTGCCTCCGGCTTTGTCAGGCACTACGAAGACACCCATTACCAGTTGTGTGAATATGATGTTCGCCGGGACTTGCATGACATCGATTTCTATCAGGACCCGCTGTATGAGCTGGAGATGAAGAAACTCGTGCCGGTGATCGCGCATGTGGAGCGCTACTTCCGCAATGGGCTGGATGAAGAGGTCGTGGAAGACTGGCGGGATGCCGGGTATGTGATCCAGGTGAACCGCACGAGTCTGCTGGGGATGCATGGCAAGACGATTCAGAAAAATGCCTGGAAGCTGGTCGATCAGGGACTGGCTCATGTGGTGGCCACGGACACACATCAGACAGATGGTCCACGAATTACCCGGCTGTCGGATGTATATGCTGAAATCGCCCGGCGCAATGGGGAAGAGGTGGCCGATCTGCTGCTGGTGGAAAACCCGGCCAGGATCCTGCGGGACAAGCCGGTGCTGGATGTGCCGGTCACAAGGCGGAAGAAGCGGTTTCTGTTTTTTTAGAGACGATCTGGTTCTGCCAGAGCCTCCGAAGCAGACACCGGGAGGAAGAGCCATATAGTCCCGGGAGCTTATGCGGATGAACCGGAATGCGATCCAGGTCCTGAATCTTCCCAGAATGCTGGCATTGATTCTCAAAAAGTGCTGTCCGGACAAATTCCCGGGATCGCTGGCGACCATTGAAGGCCGGATGCACCGGGAACTGCAGAGTCAGGCACCTGCGACGGACGATTGCAGCGGGAAGCACTTCCCAAGCGACCTGACGAATACGGAAAATGTGAATGCCAGGACAGGAATGATGCGGTTTGATGCCATTGTGCTGATCGTATCTGAAGTCGCACCCAACGTCTTTCTGGTCAATGTCGAGGTCCAGAACGAACGACGGTTGTATCTGTGGTTCGCAGGTCGTGTCTATGCCTATATCGGGCGTCTCCTGGATTCGCAGAAAGATGACCAGTCGGGATATTCCGGGAGACGAGTATCAGTATTTGAAGCCTTTGCTGGCTCTCTGGACCATGCCACATGAAGATGAAACCTATATCGTCAATTTTCCACTTCGGGTATGTTTCCCTGGATGGAAACTGCAGTCAGTGTTCCCTCTCAGACAGGCAATGAATGCACAGCTGCAGCAGCAGTCAGCTACCCTTTGACCGTTTTATGGACCGGAAAATTTCCGGTTTTTTTCTGTACCCGGGTTGCCTCTCCCGTAACAGGAGCCGCTATGATGAACCTGCTTAAGCAAGAGGATATGCATGATCACGATCGGAAAAATGTCACAGGCCTGCCAGCTGAGTGTGAAGACTCTGCGCTGGTATGACCAGACGGGGCTGCTGAAGCCCGTGCACATCGATGAGAAAACCGGTTTCCGGTATTATTCACTGGACCAGATTGACCGGGTGATTCTCATCAAGCGATACAAACGATTCGGGTTTTCCCTGGAGGAAATTGCCAGTCTGCTGGAAGCAGATGAAGACAGGCTGACGGCCTCTCTGTCCAGAAAGCGGGCAGAGCTCGAGGCTCAGATCCTGGAACTCCAGCAGATATCGGCGGAAATGGGAAACTGCCTGAAGAAAGAAATAGGGAGAAACGAAATGTCAGAAGAAATCAGAATTGTGGAAACGACAGAAATACCGATCTATGGACTGCGCCGGCAGATGGCGGTGAAGGATTTCGGCACTGCCTTTGGCAAACTGTTTGAACAGGTCACAAAGGATCACCTGCAGCCGGCAGGTCCCACAGGTGCCCGATACTATGATGAGGAATTCGATCACGATGACTCGGATATCGAGGTCTTCATACCGCTGGCAACAAAGAAAGGAGCGAATGCTTCGGTCGGAGGCATGACCTGTGCAAAGCTGACACACAAGGGTGGCTACTCGATGCTGGATGAATCCTATGCCAGGCTGGTGAAATGGATCGAGGAAAACGGATACCAGACCACAGGTGCACCTTATGAGCTGTACGTGAAGAATGGATATGAAAACCCGAACCCGGCCACCTGGGAAACGGACATCTATTTCCCGGTGGAAAAGAAGCAGGACTGAAGACAGCCGGGGATTGTACGAAAAAAACTGTCATTTGTGACAGTTTTTTTCAATAGAATCTTCCAGTCTGCTTACTGCGGATTGTCGGGTATTGAGACACTCTTCGCGTTCACAGGCAGCTTTCAGAACAGTTTCAATATAATGATTCATGGACATTCCCCGATCCTCTGCCACTCTGTAAACTGCTCTGTGCAGGTTCGGGGATATCCTGACGTTGAAGCTGCCTTTAAATGGCATTTCAGGGGATTTCCCACTCGATTCACAGAAGGAAAGGTACTCATCTACGGCTTCATGAAAATCATGGATCAGTTCTTCAGCGGTTGAACCTTCGCAGGAAATCAGGGACCGGATTCCTTTTACTTTGCCATACAGGATTCGATCTTCCTCAGAGAATTCAACAGAGCCTATATAGCCTTTGTACTGAATGGTGCTGCTCATAACAGGCCTTCCTCCTCCAGTTTTGATATTAACTGCTTTGTCTGGTAATGTTTCAGTTCCTTTTGGGGATGCGGCTTATGAAGAAGGATTTCTCCGTGATATTGACAGGAGAACAGGATTCTTGATCCGTTGGTTTTGCCTTTGTTGGAGACCGTATAGCCCAGGGACTCCAAAAGGAGTTTAGCCTCTGCAAATGTAATGTTTGTGGTTCTCTTTTACAGTTTCTGTATCAGTTTCTCTCTTTGAGTCATTTGCTGGTCCTTACTCAAATGATAAAACGCAGGTGCAATCTCTGTAACTGAACATAGTTGCATCCTGCTAAGCCGTTTTCGTATATATGATTCTGCCTGTCCGAGAATGACTGACTGTATGAAATGTCTGCTTGCTGCTTCAGGGGGACAGGATAAGTCTATACCTTGTCTGTTTGACGTTTTACTGGATGAAGAGAGCCTGGACTGGTAAACGGACCTCTATTGAAAAAAACTGTCATTTGTGACAGCTTTCTTCAGACTCCAGCGGCGGTCTGGCGATTGTGGAATGCTGCTACAGTCCCGAATCAGGCAACAGGCCGGACAGAAACTGCGCAGCTGCAGCCCTGTACTGATCCTGGGTAAGCAGACAGGTGTCTGTGAGATAGCCCGGTTCGCTGTCATACTCCCGCAGACCCCGGATGTAGAAAGCCAGGTTCCGGTCCAGGATGATGAACGGCCACAGACCATTGACAAGACATTCGCGGAACAGGATCATCCGGCCGATCCTGCCATTGCCGTCGCTGAAGAGATGAATACGCTCAAAGCGGACATGAAAGTCGATCAGGTCCTGGAATGTGCAGGAACTCTTTGAAGTATATTCATTCACCAGTTCCGTCAGCTCAGCCTCCACTCTGGCTGGTGGCGTGGTCTTCACCGGGTTGATCATCCCGATCTGGTTCCCGATTGTTTTAAAACCGCCCACATTCATCCAGGGCCTGGTTTCATCCGATGTACCCCGCTTCAGCAGACGCTGCATTTCCAGAATCAGCCCAACAGAAAGAGGCTGCTCCAGTGTCTGCAGCATATAGTCAAAGAGCCGGAAGTGGTTGCGGACTTCCACCAGGTCGTCCAGACGGATGGGCGTATTCTCTTCCGGAAGAAACGTCTGATCCTCAAATATCATTTCTGTCTGGTCAGGACTGATCTGACTGCCCTCTATTCGATTGGAATTGTATGCAAAATTTGTCTGAGTCCAATGATAGATATTTCCTTTCTCGTGTGCGTCCATTTGCCGCAGCAGTTCTGATTTCAGAGTAATCGGGTTCATGGCGTCATTATACCAAATGGGTTATCAAACAGAGCTTTTCCAACCCGAACGGACTGTAGACTCCATTCTGCCCCCTTTTCTGCCAGCATCGGCATCAATAAAAAACTGCCCCCGAAGGAAATGGGGACAGTCTCATTTCGTTGAATTTACACGTTGGTCGCAGGGGCATCCTGGTCGGTCATGGGGTTCTCCATGACCTCCTTGATGCGCAGCTTCTGCTCATGGGCTTCCTTGCGTGTCAGGAAATCCGGGTCGTTGTCGTCATGCTTGTACACCAGTTTCAGGAAGACAGGCGTGATGACAGTCGTGAATACCACACAGAGCAGGATCGGGGTCACGAAGAACTCCGATAGAAGGCCCAGGGCCATGCCCTTGTTGGCGACAATCAGCGCGACCTCCCCACGGGAAATCATGCCGCACCCAATGCGCAGGGACTGCGTGGGGTTGTATTTGCAGAGCAGGGCGCCGCCGCCGCAGCCGATGATTTTCGTGAGGACCGCGCCGATGCAGAGAACGACGATGAGCTCGATGAGTCCCCAGGAAAACTGGAAGGGCTCGAGTTTCAGGCCGATGCTCGCGAAGAAAATCGGGGAAATGAGCATGTAGCTCATGGTGTTGATGCGGCGGGTGACGTAGCTGCACTGTCGGGTGCCGGAGATGATCAGACCGGCCACGAAGGCACCGGTGATGTCCGCCACGCCGAAGAACTCCTCGGAGGCCCAGGCCATGATGAGGGCGAAGGCGAAGGAGACAATGGAGTAGCGCTGGAGGCCGTTGTTGTTGTCATGAGCGAACCACCAGGCGAAGAACCGGTGCATGACGAGACCCACGACAACGGCGAACACCAGGAAGCCGAGGATCTTGAGCATGACCACACCAATGTTGACGGAAGAATCCGCCATGCCGGTTACGAGTGTGAGGCAGATGATGCCGAGAACATCGTCAATGACAGCCGCAGCGAGAATCGTGTTGCCCGATTCTGTAGCCATGCAGTGCATCTCCTTCAGGGTCTCCACGGTGATGCCCACGGAGGTGGCGGTGAAGATGACACCGATGAAGAGGTTCTCAAGCCAGGCTTCGGGGCCAGTGTTGTAGAACATGCCGATGATGTAGCCGACGATCAGGGGAACAATGACGCCAAGGAGCGCAATGATGAAGGCCTTGAAGCCTGCACGGCGCAGGTCGGTGATGCTGGTTTCCAGACCGGCGGAGAACATGATGACGATGACGCCCAGTTCAGATAAAGCTGTGATGATGGTGTTGGGTTCCACCAGGTTCAGCATTGCGGGTCCCAGAACGATGCCGGCCACCAGGGCGCCGACGACCGCGGGCATCCGGAGTTTTTTGGAGAAAATGCCAAAAAGCTTGGTGCCCAGCAGGATCAGTGCAATGTCAAGAAGGTAACGATAACTCTCCATGGAATGCTCCTCCTGTAATTCAGGAGCATTATCACAGAAAAAAACCGCAATGACGAACAACTTGCACAGGGCTGAGCGGGGTGGACGGTCAGGGGACAGAAGAGAGCGGTTTCAATTCCCGAAAGCGAAAGGTGTATGGTGTGATGAGTGTCTCTATACGCAATGAATGCGAACTTAACGCCGGTAAACGTTACAAATGACACATAACATTGTGAAACGGGGATGTGACAATTGTGTGCAAAGAAGGCCAAAGAGACGCGATACAGATTTCAGGACCGGTTCCGGAGAGCCCGAAGGCAAAGAAAAAAGGAAGGGTGGGTATCCTTCCTGGGGCTGTGGGGCCGGGTCAGGGTATGATGTCTGCCCTATCTTGCGCACTGGCTTTCATTCACTGCTGGTTCTTCGTTCCCCGGTTCTGCCTGCCGGTTTTCATCACCCGCGGCATCTTTTGTGTCCGGCTGTGACTGGCCCGTGCCATCATCGGCTTTGTGTCCATCATCGGCAGGCAAGGCTGTCCGGGTCGTCGGGTCTGTCACCCGGGTATCGAACAGCTCGCGGAATTTCTCCAGCAGCTCCATGCTCGTGATGGCGTCATCCAGGGCGCGGTGGGTGGACTGCGTGAGTCCGTAGTCGTCGGCGAGCACGCGCAGGCTGTATTTCTCGCGGTTCGGGAAATGGGTCATGGCGAGTTTGCAGGTGTCGATGTAGTTGTTGTCCAGAGGCAGGTTCAGGTTTTCGGCCAAAAGCTTCATGTCGTTCTGGACGGAGTGGCCGATCACCGGATCGTCCTGGAGAAACCGGAGGATCGGCCTGGTGAGGGCCTGGATATCGGGGGCATCCTGGAGCTGGTCATCTGTGATGTGGGTGAGGTCAACGATCACCGGCAGCAGTTTCTGGTGGGGATTCACGAAGCTCTGGAAGGTTTCCCGGGGTTCGCCGTTCACATACCGCACCATGCCGATTTCGATGATCTTGTTGTTGGGATGTGTGCTGGTGGCCTCCAGGTCCAGGGCGATGTACCGGTCGGGAAAGGCATCGGGATTGGGGCGTCCGTGGTAAAGCCGGCGCATATCGGGTCCCTTCCGTTTCTTTTTCTGGAGTGGCGAAGCCTGGGCTTTTTCCATGAGCGCGGCCCGGCCGGTGATCTTTACGTAGGGACGCCGGGCTTTTTCTTCGAGCATCTGCCGGAAGTGTGCCGGGTCGGCGGTGCTTGCCCGGTGACCGAGAACGAACAGCGTGGCTTTGGTGGGGTGCGTGGTGACAAAGGCCCGGTGCTTCCGGGCGTCTTCTTCCACCGCGGCTTTTTCCTGGTCGGAGAAGTCTCCCACGAGGAAGATCTTCCGTCCCCGCAGGGACCCATCCAGGCGTTCCTCCAGGACATTGGCCAGGCAGTCGGGTTTCCAGAGCCGGGCATAGAGTTCATATTCGTCCATGACCGGAATATCGGCTCCCTGCTTCACGGCTTCATCCCGCCGCAGCCGCAGCGGGGACTGGTCGGTCGCGGCGTGGGTGGAAATGAAGAGGTCATAGGGTTCATCCTGCCCCACGCGGGTATAGCCGGAGTCCCGGAGCATTTTCTGGAGCCGCTTGCGCGGGATTTTGGGAGATATGTCCATGAGAATGCGCGTCATGCGGTTCTCTCCTTTCTGTGGGAGTCTGGATCTGTGGTGCCAGGGTCTGCAGCCCGGTGGGGGTGTCGTCCATCATCGGCAGGGTGGGTGGGGTCTGATTTGTCCGGACGGCTGGAGAGCACGAAGTTGGCCAGGGCGACTGCGATGAGCAGGGCATAGCCAAGCCAGCTCAGCCAGTCGGGGAGCTGTCCGAAGAACACCAGGCCGAAGAGGGCGGAGAACAGGATCTGGGAGTAGTCGTAGATGGAAATCTGTCGGGCAGGCGCAAAGCCGTAGGCGTAGGTGATTGCAAACTGCCCGCCGCTGGCCGCAAGTCCGGTGCACAGGAGCATGAGGAGCTGGTATGCATCGGGCTGCACGAAGTCCATGGCAATGAGGGGTATCACGGCGATGCAGGAAAACGCGGAGAAAAAGAAAATGATTTTTGGTTTTGCAACGCCCCTGAGGGTGAGCTGCCGGACGTAGGTGTAGGCAAATCCCGCAGCGAGGGCGCCAGCGAACTGGATGATGGCCGGTCCCAGGTCCGGGGTGAAGCCGGGTTTGACGACGAGCAGGCTGGCTGCGAAGGCCAGGAGAATGAGACCGCCCTGCCAGGACTTGATGCGTTCCTTGAGGATCAGCCAGCTGGAGAGGATGGTGAAGAACGGCACGAGTTTCTGGATGGCCGTGGCATCTGCGAGAAGCATGTGGTCTACGGCATAGAAGTTGCACATCATGCCCAGGGTCCCGCAGACCGAGCGCAGGGTGAGCAGAGGCAGGTCCTGCCGGCGATAGGCGAAGCCTTCATGGGCCCTTGCCATGGCGATGCCCGCCACGATCATGGCAATGAAGTTGCGGAAGAAGGTTTTTTCGATGGAAGGGATGTCGCCTGCGAGCCGGATGAATACATTCATGAGCGCAAAGCAGAAACTGGATGCGACCAGACACAGGATCCCTTTTTGTTTGTCTGACATGCTTTCATGATAGCGCCGGCAGCAGCGGTTGCGAAGGGGGTTTGACCGTGGGAGGTCGCCCAAGCAGGCAACGGGGAGGTTGACAGGCAAAGGGACAGATCTGAGAATGGGGAAGCGGGGGAGGACGGTCAGGATGTATATTGAGATTTCGGCGGATCACCGGGAGCTGATGGTGTATGAGAAGGAATCGGTGATTCTGAGGCGATACCCGGTGCTGATGATCCGGGGTGAATGGATCCTGTTTGCGGATCAGAAGGATGGCCGGATGGAGATCCTGGCGGCGAGGGTGACGTTCGATGAACAGGGCTGCATTGCCTCCTTTGACCGGCATTTGACGCGGGACCAGTGGCATGTGGTGCACAAGTTGTGGCAGGAATACGAGAGGGAACACAGGACTGGCGGCTGAGGGGCTGCCGGTCCTGCTTTTTTCTTGCGGCGGAAGATGGCGCTGACCATTCGGGTTGATGGAGACAGTCTCGTGTGGGGAGCGGGAAACTGCCTGGTCTGTACCGGCTTTTGCCAGGAAGCATCAGGAAAACGGTACAATTGTCTCAAATTCAGTCCCGTCCAGAAAATTTCATCAAAAACAGGGCCTTCTGGCGAATCTATATAACAGGAGGTTTTTTGTATGGATGAAAAACAGTCCCGCAAGGACACAGAAACAGCCGGCTGGCTGGACGTAGACGGGAATTTTACACAGCGTTTGCAGGAACAGAGGGAAAGGCCGGACTGGCCCTGGTATCATACCCTCTACCCGGATCTGGATCCCGTCAGGGACAAAACGAAATTTACCGTGCTGAACTATCGCCTGATCGACGATCTGTTCGCCCGGGTAGCACTGAAGGACATTCCGGCGATTCAGCTGATCCTGCGGATCATCCTGAAGATGCCCGGTTTGCGTGTGATTTCCGTCAAGGTGCAGGAACTGCTGGAAAACGGTGTCAACCGCAGTCTTTGGCTGGATGTCCTGGCTCAGGATGACACCGGCAGGCGCTTCAATGTGGAGGTCCAGAACGGAAAAGAGGGATTCAGCCCACGGCGGATGCGGCACCATGCTTCGATGATGGACGCCACACTGCTGGAAAAAGGCGGAGACTGGCAGAAGCTGCCGGATACCTATGTTATCTTCATAATAGATAAAGATTATCCAGGCAGCGGCCTGCCTTTGTATGAATACGAAGTGCTGCCCAGGGGCCATAACGTGAAGATGGACTTTGGCCTCCATTTTCTGGTCGTAAATGGCGAATGGCGGGGAGAGGATGCACTGGGGTGGCTGATGGCTGACATGCATGAACCCAATCCCATGAAGATGCACTATCCCGTGCTGGCAAGGCGGTGCCTGGATCTGAAGACAGATGACAAGGAGGTTGTACAGATGTGTGATGCGGTGCAGAAGCTGGTGGACGAGAGTAAGGAGGAAATCGCCATCAATCTGCTGAAGGAAAAAGCAGCGCCGGAACTGGTGTCCAGGGCGACAGGTCTTTCCATGGCGCGGGTACTGGAGCTTCAGGCTGGACTCCAGGAAGGGTCAGCGGACTGACAGAAACGACAGGGGATCACGAGGCGGCAGAAGGGACACAGGTACATAAAGTGGTTGGCGGGCTGCCTGCCACCGGTATCGGATACAGGAAACAGAAAAAAGGACTGAGTGTGCACAACGCGACTCAGTCCTTCTGTTATCCTCCGGAGAATTTACCGGATAAAGTTCGTGCTCTGGCGGACTGCCTCCACCTCCGGGAGTCCCTGCTGTTCTTTTCCCAGGGCGATGGATTTCATGAGGAAAGCCATGTTGCGGCCGAGTGTCCGCATCGTCTGCTTTCCTTCTTCATCCTGCTGAGCCTCTCCCGGAGTCCGGCCGTGGATGGAGTTCCAGTACTGGCTGGATACCACCGGCATCTGGGAAATGGTGAAAAACTTGTTCAGGGCATCGAAGGTGGCAGATGCACCGCCCCGTCGGCAGCAGACCACGCAGGCACCGACTTTCATGCGCTTGTCAAAGGGTGTGGAGTAGAACAGCCGCTGGAGCAGCGCCACGAGCGTGGCATTGGGCTGTGCGTAGTAGACCGGGGTGCCGACAAGCAGCCCGTCGGCTTCTTCGAATTTCGGCGCCAGTTCATTGACGATGTCGTGAAAGACGCACTGTCCATGACTCTTGCAGTAGCCGCAGGCGATGCACCCGCGGATGTCCTGGTTGCCGACAGTCACCCATTCGGTTTCCATGCCCGCTGCCTGGAGTTCTTTTTCCGCTTCCCGCAGGCCGATCGCAGTGTTTCCATCCGGATGGGGGCTTCCGTTCAGGATCAGGACTTTCATGAATTCATTCCTTCTTTCTCTGTCATGTCTCTGCCTTCATCATAGCAGGGCTGTAAACCCTGGGATATCCCAAGTGTGTCCTGGTCTGCCCGCATCGGCAGGAAACGGAGTGCCTGAGGCACCCACTTGTGATATCCGGCTGGTATCATCTGTATCGACAGAAAAGCGAGGAGAATGACATGAGTTTCAAGGACAGCAAAGTGGTGATCGTGGGCTGCGGCAATGTCGGGAGCACGATTGCGTATACGATTCTGAACCAGGGTCTGTGCGAGGAGATCGTCCTGATTGACCGGAATGAGGACAAGGCCTATGCCGAGGCACTGGACATGACCCATGCAGTGTATTTCATGAACCGGAACATCGTCATCCGCAGCGGCACCTATGAGGACTGCCGGAATGCGGATCTGGTGGTCGTGACGGCGTCTGCGCCGATGGCCAAAGATGCACATGACCGGCTGGAGATGCTGGCACCGTCGATGAACATCATGAAGTCCATTACGGAAAGCGTCATGGAGGCCGGATTCAACGGCGTTTTCCTGATTGTGTCAAATCCGGTGGACATCATGTCGTATTATGTCTGGAAGCTTTCGGGGCTGCCGCGCAATCAGGTCATCGGATCCGGTACGACGCTGGATTCCGCGAGACTCTGTGCCGAGCTGTCGGGGCTCTATGACCTGGATCCCAAGAGTGTGGAGGCGTTCATCTGCGGGGAGCACGGGGACAGCGAGGTGATTCTGTGGGATTCTGCAACGATCGGCGGCAAGGCGGTGACGGCGGTCATGGAAGACAACGCGGAGAGAACGAAGGAAGTGACGAAGGATGCCCTGCATGACAGGGTCATCAACCTGGGATGGGAGGTCTTCAACCGGAAGGGCAATACGTGTTACGGAATCGCGGCGGCTGCATGCGCGATCATCAAGTCGGTTCTCTTCAATGAAAACCGGATTTATCCCGTATCGGTGCTGCTGGATGGTGAATACGGGCAGGAGAATGTGTTCCTGTCGGTGCCTGTGATCCTGGACAAGACCGGTGCCCGGGAGATCGTGGAGATCGACCTGAGTGATGAGGAACGGCGGAAACTGGAAAAGTCCGGTGAGATCATGAAGTCGTTCCAGGATGAGCTGCATCTCTAGGAGTGCAGCCCGAAAGAAACCAGAAGAAAAACCGGCTGATGCCGCTGTCTGTCCTGATATAAGGAAGCCAGCGGCAGTCAGCCGGTTTTATGCTGTCTGAATTTCAACGGAGCTGGTAGCACACATGCTGTCGGACTGATTCGGCGACGATTCGCCATTCTGACAGGAACCTTCCTCACAGCATCCCGCATCACCCTCGACACGGCCAACCTGAATGTCACTTTCCTGAAAGCAGCGGGACACCCTGGCGCCTCCAGGCGACAGGGTGCCTGGCTGCTACAGGATGGTCACCGAAACGTTCGGGTTCACGAAGGGGGTCACAGGGGGCAGGGCAATGCCCAGGGTCTCCCGCAGCACATCCTCCACCGTTCGGACGGGAACGATCTCCAGCTTTTCCTTCACAGATGCCGGAACCTCCGCCAGGTCCTGCCGGTTGTCCCAGGGAATCAGCACCTTTGTGATTCCCGCACGCTGCGCGCCATAAAGTTTTTCCCGCAGCCCGCCGATGGGCAGCACATTGCCAGACAGTGATACCTCGCCGGTCATGGCCAGATGGCTGGAAACCGGACGACCTGTCACCAGAGAAGCCAGGGCGGTGAAAATCGTGATGCCGGCCGACGGTCCATCCTTCGGGGTCGCACCCGCCGGGAAGTGAATGTGCAGATCCCGGTCCTTGAAGAGGGCCGCATCCATGGGCAGCCGGCTTTTCAGCAGCGACAGCGCGATCCGGGCGGATTCCTTCATCACATCCCCGAGCTGGCCTGTCAGGATCATCTGGTTCGTGCCAGGCATGTCCGTGGTTTCAATGAAGAGCACTTCACCGCCCACAGCCGTCCAGGCAAGGCCCGTCACCACACCCGCCGGGTTGGAGTCCTTGACCTTCTCGTGCCGGGCAGTCACCGGCCCCAGGATCTCTTCCAGATTCGCAGCTTCCACCGTCACCCGGCCATCCTTCCGGATCTTCTCCGATTCATGCCGGGCAATCGTCGCAATGCGCTTCTTGAGCCCGCGGCAGCCGGCCTCCATGGTGTAGTTATCCACCAGGGTTTCAATGGCGCCGTCGGTGATCACCAGCTGGTCTTTTTCGATGCCGTGGTCCCTGAGCACTTCGGGAATCAGGTGATCATGCGCGATGTGGAATTTCTCCTCGCCGGTGTAGGACGGCACTTCAATGACCTCCATGCGGTCCAGCAGCGGTCCGGGAATCGTGTCCAGGCTGTTGGCCGTGGCAATGAAGAACACATCCGACAGGTCATAGGGCTGGTCCAGGTAGTGGTCGCTGAAGGTGTCGTTCTGCTCCGGGTCCAATACTTCGAGCATCGCTGCAGCGGGATCGCCCGAGAAGCCCCCCTGCATGAGCTTGTCCACTTCATCCAGAATCATGACCGGGTTGGTCTGTCCGGCTTTCTTCATGGACTGCAGGACACGTCCTGCCATGGATCCCACGTACGTCCGCCGGTGGCCCCGGATCTCGGATTCATCCCGGACACCGCCCAGGGACATCCGCACATAGGGACGGTCCAGCGCTTCCGCGATGGATTTCCCCAGGGAGGTCTTGCCGGTTCCCGGAGGACCTACCAGCAGCAGGGCAGAGCCTTTGTTGGTTTTTCGCAGCCGCATCACCGCCAGGTGCTGCACGATGCGTTCCTTGACCTTGTCCATGCCATAGTGCCGGGAGTTCAGGATCTCCCTGGCTTTGTCCAGGTCGGCTTCCTGCACCGGCTCCTTTTTCCATGGCAGGGACAGCGCAAACTCCAGGTACGTGCGGATGTTGTCCGTCTCCGGACCTGCCTGAGACTGGTTTTCCAGCTTTCTGGCTTCCTCCAGCATGGCTTCCTGGATCTCCTCTGGCATGTCGCTGGCCATGATCCGTGCCCCGAAGGAATCATCCCGGTCACCGTCGGCCTCGCCGGTGGTTTCCTCCAGTTCCTCTTTCAGGGCCTGGATCTGCCGGCGCAGTGCCTGTTCCTTATAATATTTGGAGGCTTCTCCCGACAGCTTTTCCTGCATTTCCAGGTTCAGGGAAATCATTTCCTTCTGCCGCAGCAGCAGGTCAATGAAGTGCAGACAGCGTTCCTTCACCGAATCCATCTCCAGGAGCTCGAAGCGTTCCTGGGCGGACAGGGGCATGTACTGGGCCAGATACGTGATCAGCTGGTTGATGTCGCTGTATCCCTCCGCGATCCGGGCGATACGCTCGCCCCCGCGGATCCTGGACGAAATCTCCTTCACCAGGTTGCGGATGTACCCCAGCATGTCCCGGGCAGCGCGGTCATCCAGGTCCTCCTGGTCCGCCGCCAGTTCATACACCGCCGCAGGGAAGCGCCCGCCGATCATCTGCACGATCTGCACACGCTGCAGTGTCACCGCCGTGGCGTCACTGTCTTCCACGGACGTGATCATGCACGTCACGCCATAATTGTAAAAATCTGTATCTTTCCATGTATCCCGGCCGGATTCGCTGCGGACGGGCACAGCCACAAACAGGTCCTCCTGAAGCCGGTGGATGTCCGTTCTGGACAGGTCCTTGAGTCGAATCGTGGTGCCAGGCAGCAGAAGTGTGCCTGGTACCGGCAGCACGGGAGCCGAATAACTTTTGTTTTCGATTTCCATCTGGTTTCCTCTACTTTCCAAGTGCCTGATGGGATCCATGCAGTCTGTATCCCCGCAGGCGGCGACACAGGCAGTTCCTCCAGCGGGTATCCGCTGGAGGAACTGTGGGCATGCACTGATCCCATTGTTACTGTCAAATTATAAGATTAGGTCCTGTTTTTGTCAATACACCTACTTTTCATATCTGGTAAGTTTTGACGATTTTTTTTATGCTGATGAGGGCAGACAGGGACCCTTTCCGTCTGTGGTGCTGCCGGCGACAGTCATCATCGCCAGACAGGGAACGCAGCCCGCAGGCTTGCAGCGGGAGGGAAGAGAACAGATGGTCCTGTTTTAGAACCGGCTCCTGTTTTTGATACCCGCTTTGCAAAATGGTACAATCAGCCAGAGGTGACCTGTGATGAAGGAAATGATAGTGTATGCCAGCGAGACGTGTCCCATGCGGGCGGCATGCCGGGCGCTGGAGGGAAAGTGGAAAATCCCCATGATTTATGTGCTGAATGAAAACGGCACCCTGCGCTACAACGAACTGAAGCGGGCGCTGGGGATCACCAACATGATGCTGTCCAATACCCTCAAGGAACTGGAGGAGGAAGGGCTGGTGATCCGGGTCCAGTACAATGAAATTCCTCCGCGGGTGGAATACCACCTGTCGCAGCTGTCGAGGCAGCTGATTCCGGTGCTGGATGCCTTCTGTCAATGGGGGGAAGTGCTCCTTGCCCAGGAACAGCGTGAGTGCCGGGGGTCCGATGACTGCCGGGATCCGGAGTGACGGTCCGCGGGCAGAAGGATCTCCGGGGGCAGAAAACGCAAAAACCCGGCAGCTCAGCTGACCGGGCAGATGATTGGCGTCAGGTGCGAATGACCGAACTGGTGGAACATCTCCGAAAGGCCGCCGGTCATGGAACAGAGGTTCTTCATGATCGTGTGCCTGGAAAGCTCCGAGAGTGTCATGTTGCGCTGCAGAACCGCGTGTTCGTAATACGCCACGAGTTCTTCCTCCGTGAAGGTCCTGTCCATGCTCATGAGAGAGGCGAGGTAGATCGCCGTGATGAGCCGCAGGCTGGATTCGCGGCCTGAGAGACAGATTTCGGGAAGATGGGAGACGATCCGGCTGTAGTTTTCCCGGGTGGCTTCCATCATGGCTTCGGTGTCCGTCACACCAAGCACCTCCCCGGCGGCTTGTGCGAACAGTCCGGAAAATGTGTGCCAGGTGAGCCTGGTGAACATTGAATGCTGCATAATCCTGTTCTCCTTCTTCTGCTGATGTGTGTTTCACAAATAACTCTGTGTTTCACAAAGAATAAGGAAAGAGTACAATACCGGACTCTGCCCGTAAATCGTCCGGAACCCCGCAGCGGGTCAATGGTGACAGGTCCCGCATGGCTGCCACAGAGGCAACCGCTTACACACAAAACACCTGTATCTCTCAGCAGTCCGGCTGCATGACGGAAGCTTCCTGTTCCCGGCGTTCCTGCCGCTCGGCTTCCTCCGCGGCAATGAATTCCGGGGACTCGATGAGGGTCCAGAGATCGTCGATGTACTGCGAGAGCAGGAAGTGAAACAGCTCGTTGAGAGAATGAGATTCCAGAAACCGGATGAGCCTGGGGTCTTCGGTATCGCAGGTCAGAGTGCATTTGAATTTCATGATATGATTTCCTCCTGACAGGACCATATCAGGCCTTCGTCAAAAAGAAGTGACATTCCGGGAAAGTTAAGGTGGAAATATGAAAAAAACGCTCACAGGCCTCATGCTGGCAGCAATGCTTGCCCTTTCGGGCTGCAGCACGGCCTCTCCTGCACCATCGGCACAAGACAGCGCAGGATCCTTCAAAGACAAAGAGACAGCAAAGAAGACCCCGGCGGCCGATGGATCCGTTCCGGCATGCAGCGGCCAGGACACGGCTTGTGATGCAGATGCAGGAACAGACAGCCGACAGGGGATGGAGGAGATCTCCTTTGAACAGGCACTCCAGGACCTGGAACACGGGAAGACAGGAATCTACTATTTCGGGTTTGAAAACTGCCCCTGGTGCCAGGAGGCAGTGCCGCTGCTGCTGGAGGAGGCCGGAGAAACCGGACAGCAGATCCGGTATGTAAAGACCCGGGATGCGGACAAAAACCGGCTGTATGATGAGGAACAGAAAGCCCGCATCACGCCGTATATCCGCGAGTGGATGAGTGACAACGACCAGGGGGAACTGACACTGTATGTGCCCCTGGTGATCCGGGTGGAAAACGGGGAAGTCACCGGAGGGCATGAAGGAACGGTGGAGGGCCATGATGCGAAGGAACGCACCATGACCGACACCGAGAAAGAGGAGCTGAGGGCTGTCTACAAAGAGCTGCTCAGGCCCTGGGACGCTGAACCAGATGCCGGCACAGGCAGCTGAAACAGCCGGCCGGTCAATACAGTCCAATACGGATCGAAGCGATAAACAGACAAAAGGCGCAGAAGTCATGCCCATGTCCTGACGGGGACAGGCAGCGTTCTGCGCCTTTTCTTTTTGTGTTGTGAGCAGACCGGATGCCGGAACTGTTTGTTCAGGCAGTTTCTTTCCGGCAGTCCCGGTAAAAGGATTCCAGCTGGGCTGCATCCAGCACCTTCCGGCAGTCTGGTGCCTCGAAGGCAAACAGGATCCGGTCCGTGGCGCCGCAGCAGTTCATGTCATTGAGCAGGGAAAAGGTGCCGGTTTTTCCATGATAGAAGGAATCAGGCCCCAGGTAGGTAAAGGGCTGCCCTTCAAGCTTCATGACCAGGGACAGTGCCTGGTTTTCCCGTTCAGCGGCCCATGTCTGATCCATGGCTCAATACCGTATGGAATCCGGGTGACGGATAAGGTTCTCGCTCACGAGCAGCTGGAAGGTCTCGTCTTTGTCAAACGGAACCCTGTCCTTCCAGTACCGTATGAATCGGCTCTGCTGTGCGGCCCAGCTGTCCACCGCATCCGCCAGCTTTTTGTCGGCCTCCACCTGCGTCCAGTGGGGACGGACCATGGAATAGTCGTCTTCCACCTGCGCCGCATCGAGTTCCTGGATTGAAGCCCGCAGGGCATCCACGTCCTCCAGCCAGCTTTTTTCGAACTCCAGCGGCATCCATGCTGTGGTGGCCAGTTCGAGAATGGCCGCATCCTTCAGGGATGCATCGCTTTCCCGCGACAGGTAGACATCCTTGAAGTGATAGGGACGGATGGAATACAGTTCTTCCTTTGTCAGCGGTTCCAGCTGCAGCAGTTTTTTGAAAGCTGCCAGTTCTGCCTTGGGCTGGTTGAATTCTGCCCAGAAGACTTCATAGGGAAGTCCGGAGCCGGGATCTGTTTTGAGGACCATACCCACTTTCAGCGTGCCTGTGCCTTTCCGCAGATCCGATGCGGGTTCCTCCATGATGAGTGTACGTTCCTGAATCATAGTGCAAATCGCTCCTTGTCGATTGCCTTCAGTATAGCACAGGGCTCCTGAGTCGCCGGTGGCACTGTGCCAGACAGTCTGTTATGATGGACGAAATGCAGTGCTGGACAAAGGAGGTCGCATATGAAACACATTCTGTTTGTCTGCCATGGCAATATCTGCCGGTCGGCGATGGCCAAATACATAGCCCGGTTTCTGGCGGATCCGGAAAGAGTCACCTTTGATTCCGCGGCAACAAGCCGGGAGGAAATCGGTGCAGATCTGTATCCTCCCGCAAAACGGACCCTGCAGGCCCATGGAATCCCCTTTGACCGCCATTATGCCAGGCAGGTAAAGCCCGAAGACTATGACCGGTTCGATGCCATTGTGGTCATGGACCAGAACAATCTGCGCAATATCCGCCGCATCATTTCCAGTGATCCGGAACACAAGATTCGTATGCTGCTGGACCGGGATGTGGCCGATCCCTGGTATACGGGGGATTTCGAAACCACGTACAGGGACCTGACTGCAGGCATCTGCTCTCTGCTGGAGGAATCCGCAGAAAAAAACGGTACAGCCGGGAAGACAGGAAAGAGGACACAGGCATGAAACAGAATCTGCACACCCACTGCCGGTTCTGTGACGGGAAGGACACCATCGAGGATCTGGTTCGCACAGCCATCGACAAGGGCTTTGATTCCCTGGGATTTTCCTCCCACGGTTATGCCCATCCGCTGGACGCCTGTTCTCTGGATGATGAACGGGAAGCCGCCTACATCTATTCCGTGATGGAGGCCCGGACCCGATACAAAGACCGGCTGAAAATCTGGCTGGGGATCGAGGAAGACCTGACAGGCCGGATCTACGCCGACCCTGCCTTTGATTACGTCATTGCTTCCTGTCATTTCATCCCGACGCCTTCAGGAGAATGGAAGCCGGTGGATTACAGTCCGGAAAAAGCCCGTGAGATCCTGGAAGAGGACTTCGGCGGTGACTTCCTGGCCTATGCCCGGGCTTATTACCGGGAAGTGAAGAAAATTGCTGCCCGCCCTGAGGCAGACATTGTGGGTCATCTGGATCTTTTGATGAAATACAATGAACAGGAAGCCATGCATCCCTTTGCCGACCCTGAATATCTGGCCCTGGCGCAGGAAGCCATCGATATGCTGATCGCCGCCGGAAAGATCTTCGAGATCAATACCGGCGCCATGTCCCGGGGCTATCGCAGCGAGCCGTATCCCCATGCGATCCTGCTGCAGTATATTCACGACCATGGCGGGAAAGTCTGCATCACGTCCGACTGCCACGCCCGGCAAAACCTGGACTGCGGGTTTGACATTGCCCGCGCCCGTGCCCGGGCAGCAGGATTTGATGAAGTCATGGTCCTGACCGACAACGGATTTGAACCGGAATCCCTGTGGGACTGAGGGAAAAGACGGAGACTGAAGACAGCACAGTGGTTGTGCTGTTTTTTTGTGGTCAATGATGGCAGAAGGGAGGGAAGGGGGATGTGTGGGAAAAGGGATGGAGTGAGAGCAGGTTCTGTGTTTGTGACATATGTACCAGGGAATTTCATCAAAAACAGTGCCTCGCTGCGTATCTATAACCAGGGCTTGTTTGAGAAGGCCCCATCCAGACAAAGGGGCAAGGCAGCCAGACTGGTTCTGGACATCAGAAATGGAGGAATGAGTGAAAGACAAAGACACAACAGAACGACACATCCTGGAACAGCCGGATATTTTTGCGGATGTATTCAACAGACTGGTCCGCTGGTGCAATCCGCAGCTGCCGGAAGTCCGGGCATCAGAGCTGAAGCATCTCCCGGTTCATACCTTTCGCGATACAGCCCGGGGTATCCGGGAACTGGAGCGGGATTTGTACATGAAATGGTGTCCTGACTGGAGTCCGGACGGAGCGCTGGTGATTGGAAACGAGAACCAGACAAAAGAAGAGCGGTGGACCATAGGAAGACTGCCGAATTATGCAGCAGGCAACCTCATGCGGGTGCTGGAAGACGGCGGGACTGCGCTGCCGGAGATTGGAGTCATTCTGTATTTCGGCCAGAAAAAATGGAAAGGACCCAAAACACTCCGGGAGCTCTATGGTCACCGTCTGGCATCTCTGACACCCGACCTGATTGGCAACGACCGGGTCACTGTGGTGGATATCGGAGATCTGCCGTGGAAGGTCATCGAGTCACTTGAATCAGATTTTCGCGAAATCGCAAGACTGGTGAAGTGCTGCCGCAGCGGTATCCCGTATACTGGAGCCAAAGGCAGACTCAAGTACTTTGTGGCGACTGCCCGTGTCATGGCGGCGATCGCCGGTATTGAGTTGTCGGCAGGGATGCTGGAGGAGTTGAGAAACATGAAAGAGGAGGATCAGACCATGGAGATGGTGTTTCCATTTTTAAGTCTTGCAGAGGCACAGAAAGCACGCCAGGCATGTATAGAAGCCAGAGAAGAGGGATTAAAGGCAGGAATGAGAGATGGAATTGAGAAAGGAATTGAGAAAGGAATAGAGAAAGGAATAGAAAAAGGCAAAGCCGAGGAACGGAACATCATCCGGAAAGTGATGGAGTATCTGAATCGCAAAGGCCGGGGAATGGAACTCGGTGAAATCCTGGAATCCAGCAAACGCATGGAGGAAATCCTGGAGGAAATCGCAGTCAGCGAAAGAAGCTGAGAAACCTGCCACTGGAATCCAGTCACTGGCTGCAGCGGCAGTTCCCGGAAACGAATGAGATGCCCCTGGCACCATCCATATCTGCAAAAGGCGGTTTCCTTCAAACGGAAGCTGCCTTTTGCACAGACCCGCCAGTCACGCGAATCCTCACCGGCACCGGGCATGAGACATGCACAGCCCCTGAAGCGAGACTATGATTTTTTATATATGATGCCGGCCCGCTCAGGGTCCATCGGCACAGAAGGAGGGACCCTTATGCCCTGTACAACGATTCTGGTTGGAAAAGACGCCACATATGATGGCAGCACGCTGATGGCACGCAATGACGACTCCGGAGCGGGGAAGTTCACGGTGAAGAAATACGTTCTGATCACCCCGAAACAACAGCCCCGGCACTATGAATCCGTCACTTCGCACATTCAGCTGGAACTCCCGGATGATCCCATGTCCTACACCTGCTGTCCGAATGTCGAACCGGGAACAGGGTACAAATCCGAGGCGGGAATCAACAGTGCAAATGTGGCCATGAGCGCAACGGAGACCATCACCTCGAATCCCCGGGTCCTGGGTGCGGATCCTCTTGTTCCCGGAGGACTGGGGGAAGAGGACTTCATCACCGTTATCCTGCCGTATATCAAGAGTGCACGGGATGGCGTTCTGTATACCGGCAGGCTGCTGGAAAAATACGGGACATATGAAATGAGCGGCATCGGCTACTCCGATGCGGATGAAATCTGGTACCTGGAAACCATTGGCGGTCACCACTGGATGGCCAGACGTGTACCGGACAACGCCTACGCGGTGATTCCCAACCAGCTGGGAATCGATTACTTTGATTTTGAGGATGCAGCGGGAGAACAGAAAAACTGCCTGTGCAGTGCGGATCTGGAGGAGTTTGTAAAGAACAATCACCTGGACCTGACGATGGACCCCGGGGATGCCTTTGATCCCCGGGCTGCGTTCGGATCCCATGCGGACTCCGATCATTCCTACAACACCCCGCGCGCCTGGTGGATGGAGCGGTACTTCAACCCCAACACCTTTGTGTGGGATGGCCCGGATGCGGATTTCCGGCCGGACAGCGACGACATCCCCTGGTCCCTGGTGCCGGAGAAGAAAATCACGGTGGAGGACATCAAGTATGTCCTGGCGGGCCACTACCAGGGAACGCCCTACGATCCCTACATGCACCACGGAGACAAGTCCATGGCCGGCGCCTTCCGCACCATCGGCATCAACCGGACAGCCTTCCTGGGGGTGCTGCAGATGAAGCACAATGGCACGTCCGTGGAGTGGCTGTCGTTTGCGGCGAATGAATTCAATGCCCTGATTCCGTTCTATCAGCACATCACCGCCACACCGGCTTATGTGGGAGACACCACAATGGACGTGAACACCAACAGCTTCTATTGGACAAGCCGTCTGATCGCGGCAATGGCGGATGCAGTGGACCGGGAAACGGCATCCATCATTGAACGGTACCAGAACAGGACCATGAATGAGGCCCATGCGATTCTCGATGCCTGCGATCCGAAGATCGCCGAGGCTGCGGATGAGGAAACCCGGGTAAAGCTGTGCATGGAAGCCAATCAAAAACTCGCGGACATGGCAGAAGCCGCCAGTCAGGAAGCTCTGTCGCAGGTCCTCTATACATTGTCGAACAATATGAAGAACGCCTTCTCGCGCAGCGATGCGTAGAGACTGAATGCCGGCTGCTGCCGGCATTTTGCGTGATGGACAGATGGACGGCTCCAGGTGCAGGGCAGACAGACAAAGCCGGACATGGAGTCCTTGTCTGCCTGATTCCATTGAACCGGGATTGTGCTACTCTCAAATCAGCGGCAGCAGTGGCCGGACCCGGCCTGCCCTGGATCTGTCACTGTGTGCCAAGGAGGTATCACTATGCCCTGTACCACACTGCTGGTCGGAAAATTCGCTTCTGCCGACGGAAGCACCCTGATTGCCCGCAACTCCGACTCCGGAGCCGGAAGCTATACCCCGAAGAAATTCGTGGCGGTCCTTCCCCAGGACCAGCCCCGGAGCTATACCTCGGTGATTTCCAAAGTCACCATCGAACTTCCGGATGATCCCATGCCCTATGCCTGTGTTCCCAACGCCATGAAGGATGAAGGGGAATGGGCTTCGGCTGGGATCAATGCAGCGAACGTGGCGATGACTGCCACGGAGACCATCACCTCCAATCCCCGGGTCCAGGGAGCCGATCCGCTGGTGAAAGGCGGCATCGGCGAGGAGGATCTTGTGACCATCGTCCTGCCGTATGTCAGAACCGCAAAGGAAGGCTGCCTGCGTCTGGGATCCCTGCTGGAGCAGTATGGGACCTATGAAATGAACGGCATCGGCTTCTGCGACGGCAAAGACGTCTGGTGGCTGGAAACCATTGGCGGACACCACTGGATGGCCCGTCGTCTTCCGGATGATGCCTATGCCGTGATCCCCAACCAGCTGGGGATCGACTTCTTTGATTTCAGCGATCCGGAAAACTTCATCGGCTCTGCGGACCTGGAGACATTCGTGAAGGACAACAGCCTGGACCTGCGGATGGATCCGGAGGAACCCTTCAATCCCCGGGATGCTTTCGGAAGCCACGATGATTCGGATCATACCTATAACACACCCCGCGCATGGTGGGTCCTGAAGGAGCTGAACCCGAATTCCTTTGCCTGGACCGGACCGGAGGCCGATTTCACCCCCGACAGCAATGACCTGCCCTGGTGTCTGGTGCCGGAAAAAAAGATCACAGTGGAGGACGTCAAATACATCCTGTCCGGGCACTACCAGGGAACGCCCTTTGATCCCTATCTGCATCATGGGGATACATCCATGGCCGGGGCTTTCCGGACCATCGGCATCAACCGCACGGATTACCTGGGATGCTGCCAGGTCAAGACCGATGCACCGTCAATCCTGTGGCTGGCCTATGCCTCGAATCCCTTCAATGTCATGGTACCGTTCTATACCGATATTACGGATACACCGGCTTATGTGCGGGACACAACGGAGGCGGTATCCACGGACAGTTTCTACTGGACGAGCCGGATGATCGCAGCGATGGCGGATGCCTGTGACCGGGAGAGCGCGATTTTCATCGAACGCTACCAGAACACGGTCGGCGGACGGTGCCGCCAGATCCTGAATGAATACACCCCGCAGATCCAGTCCGCTGCAGATGAAGGCAAAGCCGTGCAGCTGTGCATGGAGGCCAACGACAAAGTGGCGGCTGTGACGAAGGAAGAAGCAGAGAAGTGTCTGGGCGAGGTTCTGAAGGCTCTGTCCAACAGAATGAAGAACGCCTTCTCCAGAAGCGACGCCTGACTGTTGTTGCCTTGCGCTGCCAGACATCGGATACAAAAAACCGCAGAGTGCCGATTCTGTCGAATGGACAGCCAGTCGCGCTCTGCGGTCTTTTTCTCCGGATCATGCACGGCCTTCCGCTTATCGCAGACTCCCGGAATCCACAAACACCAGAGTATCCTGAGCCTGCAGGATGGTTTCGCCATGAGGAATCGGCTTTTCATTCCCCCGGAGAATCAGTGCTGTGGCCATTCCGGAAGGAAGACGGCGCTCGGCCAGGGATTTCCCGTGCCAGCTGCTCCCGGGCATCGGCTCTACCAGCGAAAACTGCGGATCGGGTTCCTCGCTGTAGTCACTGAAGGCTTTCAGGACATTCCCCGACAAATCCATCATGTTCAGGGAACGGGCGATCTGCTTTCCGCCGGCAACATCCGCACCGTGCAGACACTGCGAACGCAGTATTCCATGGATGCCTTCTGCCATGAAAAAGACGAAGCTTCGCAAAATCTTGTCTCCAATCCCATCTGCAACCTGGCGGCCTGCGACATTCTCCTGTATCTGTTTTCCTCCTTCACCCTCTATGGCTTCATAGAAGTGGTGCTTGCACGGGAAATCACGATGAACACTGTTGCGGCCATGGAAGCCCTGGTGCGACTGACAGTCAGGCAGCTGGGACTGCCCTTGAAGCACATGAATCACCCAGGCGGGGCCAGACAGATGGTCCAGCGGCTGCAGAAGTGCGGGCTCATTCCGGAGGAAACCTGGCAGCAGTTTGACCGCCTGTATGACCTGCGCAACCGCATCCACCTCCGTCATGCGAATGAACTGCGCGCCGGCAGATTCAGTAAAAAGATGGCAGTCACGATGCCGGCTGAATTCGACTCCTGCCATCGGACCATGTTACAGGCGCTGGAAAAAGGACATTCCGGCAGGTGAACACAGAAAACACCCGAAGCTGCGAAGACTTCGGGGTTCGATTTCACGGAGGGCCTGAACAGACAGTGGCCGCATCGGGCTGTCTTCGCAGACGATAGTCAGTGCTCCTTCTGCCTTTGCGGTTCAGACAAGGTCCCGCGCCGGCCGGTTCCTGAGAATTCTGATGGAGCCGGACGGGCTGAACCCGGGACCCAGTCGGCAAAACCCGGCCCTGCAGGCACAGGACCGGGTCATTTTATAAAACGATGGGTTTGTTTGGAAATCCTCACGCTTCCGTCTTTGGCTCTGCCTCATCCGAAGCCGGGGCTTCCAGACCGCTGTAGTGAACCACCATGTTCTCCGGCAGGATCAGGCTCGACGTGAAGGGGTCGATGATGATCTCATGGCAGATCGTGGACTTCACCGCAAAGGCACAGAATTCCCGGAAGGGAACCGCCACCCACAGAAAGAAATGCTTGTACTGCTCCGGCACCTGGGCCATCGACGTGAAACAGGGATAGAAACTCCGGCCGTCTTCCGCCTTCAGCAGATCCGGCAGCAGGGGGACATCCACCTTGTAGACAAAGTTGACAGGATCCAAGGCCGGGAAGGTGTCCTTCTTCCGGGCATCCAGACCCGGGACATACACTTCCTTCAGTGCGTTGAGTTTTTCTTCAATGGCATTCATTGTGATTTGCGTCCTTTCAGGCCATACGCCGTTTCAGCTTCATTGACCGCTGTTTCCACCGCTTTGGCAACTGCTTTGACTGCCATCATCCCCGCCACATCCAGCGGTGCCGGCACCTCGCCGGTGGTCATCGCAAACAGCGTATCGCCATCCAGCGTCATGTTCACCGGCCGGATCGTCCGCGACAGACCGTTCTGCGCCAGGGAAGCCAGTTTGTTCATCTGCGCCTTTGTGAACTGCCCATTGGTCAGCACACAGCCAATGGTCGTGTTTTTGCGGCTGGCCTCTGCATCCTGTGCCTGTTCCATTGCCCTGGCTGCCTCGGTTTCATAGAGCATCCCCATGATTTCCTCCATGGACTGATCCGACTGCACACCCGCGAGCCTGGTATCAGAATCCATGGCGAAGACATCCCCGCAGGCATTGACCACCACAACGGCCCCGACCTTCAGAGGACCGCATTCAAACGCTGCCGTGCCGATGCCGGACTTCATGGCTTTCTCCGGACCCAATATCTTCCCCACTGAAGCTCCCATTCCCGCACCGGCGTTGCCGTGCCGGATCACATTGTGTGCGCTGTCCTTCGCCGCCGCATAGCCCATGGCCACATCCGGCCAGGCCGGATCCCCGACCGCCAGGTCGAAGATGTCTGCCTGCACCACGATGGGGACACTGACACCCGGTGTCACCGGCATGCCGATTCCCTGTTCACTCAGGTATTTCATCACACCCGTTCCGGCCTCCAGCCCGAACGCCGATCCCCCCGACAGCAGCACGCCGTGGATTGCCTCCACGGTGTTTTTCGGTGCCAGCAAGTCTGTATCCCGTGTTGCCGGACCGCCGCCCCGGACATCACAGCCCGCCACAGCTCCTGCCCTGCACAGAATCGCCGTGCATCCCGTTCCCAGGGCTGCGTTGTCCGCATATCCGATCTGGAACCCGGAAATATCCGTAATCGGAATGGATTTCATTGCATTTCCTCCTCTTTCTTTCTTATATAGTGTGTCTCATGCTTCCCGTCTCCTGCCGATGGTGGCAGACACGTCTCAATGCATCAGTGTTCCGCTGCAGCGGGAAACGACGCTGCCGTTGCGGACGCAGTGTGCATCATCCTGTATGACGGTCTGGCCGCACAGTCCCGGTTGACGAGACTTTGCAGCCAGTACGGTCATACAGGTCCCGTCTCCTGATTTTTCTGTAGGGCATCCGCTGCCGGATCCGGTCTGTCTCCGACAGATCCAGCGTCACCATCCCGCTTCCTTCCTGCAGGATCACGCCATCCGGCGACACCACCAGGGAATGCCCCCAGGCCTTGTACTTCCCCCAGGCATAGTCCGGATTGCACCCCGCGACAAAGATCTGGTTCTCGATGGCCCTTGCACAAAGCAGTGAATGCCAGTGTTTCCTGCCGACAGCTTCATTGAAGGCCGCCGGCAGCAGAAGCAGACGGATGCCCGCATCCCCCAGGATCCTGGCTGGTTCCGGGAACCGGATGTCATAACAGACCAGGATGCCCATCTTTCCCCAGGGAGTCTCAAAGGTCCCAAACCGGTCACCCGGTGTGAACACCTCCGCCTCCGAGTAATGGGAGTGTGGTGTGTGCACTTCCATCAGATGGGTCTTGGCATACCGGCAGACCTCGGCTCCATCCGCATCAAACACAAATGCCATGTTGTATATGCGGCCATCCGTCGGATCCTGCCAGGGAATCGACCCGGCCAGCCATACCGTGTTTTTCCGGGCAGCTTCTGCCATGGCCTGATGGCACGCTTCCCCGAATACCGCCGCTTTGCGGATCTCGGCATTGTCATAGGGACAGTTCCACAGTTCAGGCAGCAGGACAAACTGTGCTTTCTCATTCACGGCATTCTGCATCCGCCGAATGTTCTCCTGTACATCCCCTGTGGTTTCCAGCTCGATCAGCTGCAGCTTCAGACTGCCCTGCATGTCACTGGCCATCGGCAGCGGCGACAGCTGTGTCCAGATACCCGTGGTCCTGCAGCCACTGGTAAATCCCGGCTTCCGTGACTGGCGGACAGGTTTCGGGAATGACCTCCAGCAGTTCCGGCTGGGCATTGCCCATGGCCACGCCCACATTGGCATGCTGCAGCATTTCCAGGTCGTTCAGGGCGTCTCCGAAGGCCATATACGACTTCAGGCCATAGTGGTCCAGCAGTGTCCGGATTCCTTCGTATTTCGAGAGGCCGTCCTTCATCATATCCATGGAGAGTTCGTTTTCCAGGATCTTCACACCGGGGACCGCAAACTCGGGATGCGGCTTCCGGTGTTCCTCCACGAGAGAGAGCACCGCAAAGGTGTCGTCCGGACGAGGATGGCGGACGGGAATGTCCTTCACGCTGATTTTCGCAAACAGGTCTTCGACAGCTGGCGTCATGGCCGTCACCAGCACGTGGTTGCCGGCCGCGAACACCGGGATGGACTGGGCGGCGGCGAGCGCGTAAATCTGTTTCACCGCTTCGGGATCCACAGGATCGTCAAAGATCAGGGTCCCGTGTTCCGCATACACGTAGCTGCCGTTGCCGGCCACGATCCCGTCAAAGGGAAACTGGTCCAGAATGCCGAGGTTTTCCAGCAGCGGCATGCACCGGCCGGAACACAGGCAGACTTTCGTGCCTCCTTCCTGCAGGATCTTCATGGCCTCCAGGTGCCGGGGCGGAATGCAGCCGGCGGCGTGGTCATAGAGCGTGCCGTCCACGTCCAGGAATATGGCATCCACGGACGGGTATGTGGTCTGTTTCGTTTCGGTTTTCATTGTCATGTCTTTATGGTAGTCCATTAAAAATTCCCTGCAAACCCGGGCGGGGAAAAACCGGCGGGGAAGGAGAAACAGACATCCGTAAATGGTATATCATTTTAATCCCTGATGTGATACGTTCAGGCTGTACAGATATAAAAGGAGGCCATCTTATGTCCACAGCACCATCCATGCATGACTACATTCTTCGACAGCCTGAGATCCTGTCCTCTGTGTATGACCGGAAAGAGAGCTGGCTGACCATCCTGCAGTCCATGCTCGAAACCCATCCCATGGAAGAAATCGTGTTCCTGGGATCCGGCACCAGCCATCATGTGAGTACAGCCGCTGCAGTCCTTGCCGAACGCCATCTGCCCATGCAGGCCAGGGCCGTACTGCCGGCGCAGTTCATCGGCAGCCGCATCCTGCATCCGTCGCGTACACTCGCCGTGGGCATTTCCCAGTCCGGCAACAGTCTCTCCACCCTGAATGCCATCCGGTATGCAAAGGAACAGGGATGTCCGGTCCTGGCCTTTTCCCTGGAGGAAGACAGTGCGCTGGTCCGGGAATGCGATGTCTGGATGCCCCTGGTCTGCGAGCGGGAACTCGTTCCACCCGAAACCCAGGGATACACGGCCGCGATCCTGGAGTGGATCCTGGCCATCCGCCAGGCAGCGGGTCTGGACACCGATGTTACAAAGGAACTGTCAGCATTGCCGAAAGTCGTGGCGGAAAGCGAAGCCTTTGTCCGTGCACACCTGCATGACATCCTCCGGGCGCCGAAGATCACCGTCACCGGCAGCGGTCTGCACTGGGCCACAGCCATGGAGGGGGCCCTGAAGATGCGGGAGACACTGCGGCATGCGGTGATGCGGGAAGAAACCGAGGAACTGAGTCATCTGGCGGACCTGGCCTTTGAGGACGATGACCTGCTCATGGCCATCGTGCAGACGGACCGGGACCGGCAGACGGTGAATCTGGTGAGTCAGATCACAGATCATGTGCTGGAAATCGAAGCAGGTGAGGACGATTTCTCTCTGATCACCGCCGTGATTCCCTTCCAGCTGGCGGGTGCCGTCGGGGCTGCAGGGCTGGGTAATGACACCTCGAAGTATCCCTATGAGATCGAGAACATTTCCCACGGCGAGGGGTTCCTGTTCCGGTAACGGACCAGGACGAGTCCCCGGACCGGTACCGGGACGCAACCGTGCCGGCTTCGCGCAGGCGATTCCTCTGTGATGAATAATTCTGAATAATAATTGTAGTATCCATCGACAAAATATGAATATAAATGAATAAAAATGATTGATAAAGACGAATGGCTGAGGTATTCTACGGGTGAAAGAGAGGGATGGACATGAAACACATCAACATCGACGGTGCCCAGAACGTGGAGGTTTCCCGAAAGCTTCCGAGTGAAAAGACCCCGGCCCGGCAGCTGGACATGATGGAGCGCTATACGGAGGTCTACAGATCCCATCTGAATGATGACAAGTCCCTGCGGGAGGTGAAGTGCCTGGAAGTGATTTATCCCGGGCTGTTCCGCCACCTGCAGAAAGGGGACCTGATTGCCGGACGGCTGGACTTTCTTCCCATCGGCTTCGGGTGCGTGACGAGTGTCGGCGGAGTGGGGCATTATTGTGTGTTCCACAAACTGCGGGGGCTGAAGGACCAGCTTCCGGAAAGCGACTGGCCCAGAATCGATGCCCTGTACGACTTCTGGCAGGAACATGACCTGAAGACGCTGTACTGCCAGGATGTGCTGGATGAGACTACTACGGGTCGCTTCATCGACTGTGCCTATCCCTATATGGCCACCGCAAGACTCTCCGGCATGATGCTGGATTACACAAAGCTCATGCGGCTCGGTGTCCCGGGACTGAAGCGGGAAATCGCCGAACGCCTGGCTGCGGATCAGGGCAACGGGTATCTTCAGGCGAGTCTGGAGATGATGGATCTCTTCGTGAAGGTCATCCGGGCGCAGAAAGACCTGGTGGCGGATTCCGGTGATGTGCCGATGGAGGCAAAACAGCGCATGATCGGCGACTTGACGGCAATCGAGGACAATCCGCCGCAAACGTTCCGCCAGGCGCTGCAGCTGTTCTGGCTTTATGCCCTGTGTGCCGGGTGCATCAACTATGGCCGGCTGGACATTGTGCTGGGGCCCTTCCTGAAGGCGGACATCGAGGCGGGGATCGAGACAGAGGACAGTGCCCAGGCGGTGCTGGAGAGTCTGTGGATGCTGATCGAGAACCGCCGTACGACGGTCAATGGCCGGATCATTGTCGGAGGCCGCGGCCGTCCGGATCCCGAGGCGGCGGATCTCTTTGCGAAGATCTGCCTGCGGGTGGTGAAGAAACTGCGCTGTGTGGAGCCGCAGTTCACGTTCCGTTTTGATGCTGAGACAGATCCTGCGCTGAAGGACATGGCGTACGAATGCATTGCAGCGGGTGCCACGTATCCCACGCTGTATAACGACGATGTGAATATCCCGGCTGTGCAGTATGCCATGCGGGTGGACCGTGAAACAGCGGAACAGTACCTGCCCTTTGGCTGCGGGGAATTTGTGATCCAGGGCCAGTCCCTGGGAACGCCCAACACCCTGCTGAACATGGTCAAGATCCTGCAGATCGCCATGAACGAAGGCGTGGACCCGATGGACGGGAAGCAGAAAAACGGCCTTGTCCAGCTGAAGCCGCTGGTGGACCTGACGACATTTGAGGCGTTCTATGACCAGTACAAAAAGATGCTGGACTGGTATTTCGAAAAGTGTGCCCGGGATCAGCTGTATTCCTATGAAGTCATGAACCGGGAAGTGTCCTTCCTGTTTGCCAGTGCGCTGATGGATGACTGCCTGGCGCGTGGAAAGGCACTGCTGGATGGCGGTGTGAAGATCCTGGGAGGTACCCTGGAGACCTACGGCAACATCAATGCCTCGGATGCCCTGACTGCCATACGGCGGCTGGTGTTCGAGGAGAAGAAATACACACTGGAAGAGATGAATGCGGCGGCAAACCGGGACTTCCAGGGGGATGAGGTCATGCTGCGGGACATCCTGGCGGTGCCCAAATACGGCAACGACGAGCAGGAAGCCGATGACATGGCGGATGATCTCTATGAGTTCACGGCAAAGTCTGTGCGGCAGAAGGGCATTGATCTGGGGATGGACTATTTCCTGATCGTGATCTCCAACAACCAGACCAACACGGACTGGGGCCTGCAGACGGCGGCAAGCCTGGATGGACGGCGCAGGGGCGTATACATGAATCCGGCGAACAACCCGCAGGGCGGGGCCGCCAAATCCGGTCCGACAGCTGTGCTGAATTCTCTGTCCAGATTTGATGCGAAATACCATGGCGGTTCCGTGCAGAACATCAAGTTCACGCCGCGGATGATGCACGAGGACAAGGAAAAGGTGAAGATCCTGTTTGACACTTACTTCAGGAAAGGCGGCTGTCAGCTCATGGTGACAGTGGTGGACAAGGGGCAGCTGGAGGATGCACAGAAGCACCCGGAAAAGTATCCGGACCTGATTGTCCGGGTGGCGGGCTACAGTGCGGTGTTTGTGGATCTGGACAAAACCGTGCAGGACGAGTTGCTGTCCAGGGCCCTGTGGGACTGAAGCGGCCGTCGGAGCTGGCAAAAACTGTGTCACAGTTTTTGGCAGCCCGACCGCCGCTTTGGGATAGTGTCACCAGATGAGAGCCTGCGAGGCAGACATCGACATCCTGCCCGCCGCTTTGGGGTGGGGCCATGTGTTGAACAGTAAAAAGATGCAGCGCTTGCGGACAGTTCCGAAGGGACAGAGAAGGTACAAACAGAAAGGAGACAGGTGAATGCGGATGGAACCGGAAACAGAAAAGACATCCGTACAGGATGACCTCCTGTATACCATCACCAATATCCAGCGGTTTGCGACCCACGACGGTCCGGGTATCCGCACAGTGGTGTTCTTCAAGGGCTGTCCCCTGCACTGTCCCTGGTGTGCCAATCCCGAGACCTGGAGGGCAGAACCGGAGCTGTTTCATGATGACAGCCTGTGCATGGGATGCGGCCGGTGCGTGACTGCATGCCCGAAGGGAGCTGTGGCAGTCATCGGCGGAAAAGCCAGAGTGAACCGGACTCTCTGTGATGGCTGCGGATCCTGTGTCACTGCCTGTCTGAACAAAGCGATGGAAGTGACGGGGAATCGGATGACCATACCGGAGATCCTGGCGGAAATCCGCAAGGACGACGAATACTACCAGGCCTCCGGCGGAGGTATTACGCTCTCGGGCGGAGAAGTGTTCACCCAGGATCCGGTACCGCTCCTGAGGGCGCTGAAGGATGCGGGCTATCACACCGCCATCGAGACAGAAGGAGCCTATGACCTGGAAAAGCTCGCTGCTGCGCTTCCCTGGATCGATCTGGTTTACCACGACGTGAAACACTGCGACCCGCACAAACTGAAGAAATTCACCGGCGCGGATGCAGAGGAAATCACGCGGCACCTGCGGTATCTGAAGGACAGTGATGTCCGGACCATCATCCGCATCCCGGTGATCCCGGGATTCAACCTGGAGGATCTTGACAACATCAGGGGGTATGTGAAGGATCTGGGATTCAGCGAAATGCAGCTGCTGCCGTTTCACCCTATGGGAAAGGGAAAATGGCACAAGCTGGACCGTCGGTATCCCTATGAACAGAGGCCGATGATGGACAAGACACAGCTGGATGCCTGGCGGGAGCCCGGCACAGAAATCGGAGGACACTAGGATGACAAACGCAGAGCGGCTGGACAGACTGAAGACACTCGTGCAGGAAACAGAATTCCTGTCTGTGCGTCAGATCATGAACGAATTCGGGGTCTCCCGGAGTTCCGCCATGCGGGACCTGGACGAACTCGAACGGCAGGGAGTCGTGGTACGGCAGCGCGGTGGTGCAGTGCTGAAGAACCGGGCGCATCACCTGACGAAGACATACGAACCGGCGACGGTGGAAAAAGCCGATATGCATGTATCGGAGAAAGCAGAGGCGGCACGGCTGGCTGCGGCACTGGTCCAGGATGGTGACTGCATCTACCTGGATTCCGGGACGACAACAGCGGCGATGATGACTTGTCTGGAATCCCGGGATGTGACGATTGTGACACCCAATGTTTACCTGCTGGCTCAGGTTCCGGATGGATTCCCCGGACGGATCTGTCTGCTGGGGGGAGACTTTGACAAGTCGTATCTGGCCAGCACCGGACCACTGGCCAGGAAGATCCTCGCTTCTTTCTGGTTTGACAAGGCATTTGTCTCTGCCAACGGCATTGCCGACGGAAAGGCCTGGGCGAATGACCTGTCTGTGGCGGAGATCAAGCAGGATGCAATGAAGCGGGCCGACCGGACCATCCTGGTGGCGGACAGCTCCAAGGAGGACCGGAAGGGCATGTATGCCTTTGCGGATACAGAGGCGTTTGATGAACTCATTACGGAAGAGAAAACGGAAGAAAGGGACGGCACAGAGCAATGAAAACGCAGGATGCAAAGAAACGGGAACTGCTGGATGGACTGAAGGACGGACTGATTGTTTCCTGTCAGGTGCAGCACGATGATCCAATTTACACAGATGACATGGTGGTGAAAATGGCCGAGGCTGCCAGGTGGGCCGGCGCGAAGGGCATCCGCGCCAATTCCCCGGAACAGATCCGCGCCATCAAGAAAGCTGTACCGGAGCTCCCGGTGATCGGCCTCTGGAAGGTCTGGCATGATGACACCGATGTGTTCATTACGCCGACAATGGAGGAAGTGAAGGCAATCTGGGATGCCGGGGCAGAAATCATTGCCCTGGACTGCACAAAGCAGACCACGCACGAAGGCACTGTGGCCTGGGATCTGCTGGAGCAGGCAAAGAAGGAAATCCCGGAGGCGATTTTCTTTGCCGATGTGTCCAATTATGAGGAAGCGGCTCATGCAGTGGAAAAGGGTGCAGATATTGTGGCACCGACGCTGTATGGCTATACAGCTGAGACGAAGGACATCAGCGAACCCGATCTTCGGGAATTTGCCAGAATGTGCCGGGATTTCGGGGATGATGCCTACATGATGATGGAGGGGCACATCTATTCTCCGGAGGATGCGGTGAAATGCCTGTTCCTCGGGGCCCACTCCGTGGTGGTGGGCAGTGCCATCACCAGGCCGCACCTGACCGCAAAACGGTTTACCGACTTGATGGGAGGGCTCCAGGACAACTGGCGGAACGCCGAGAGAGCAAAGCATTAAAATGACCATTCGGGCGGCAGGAGAATCCTGTCGCCCGAACCGTCATTTTCAGGTGAAGGTGGATTGTGTTGAATGGAGGAGCAAAACAGATGCTCCGGATCTCCGTGGTCGGGTGGAGCATGAGTTGCAGGGGAGGCTCCTGCCGCCCGAAGCGTTGTCTGATGACCCTGGATGTGGTGGAAAGAACAGGGCACAGTCTGAATGGCTGGTCTGCCGTTTCTGTTTTGACCGAAAACATATTCTGCTTTCTATTTTGTGGTAGAAAAGTGATTCTGCTTGTTATTCTGCTTTTTCTGCATGATAATCTGGATATGACGAAGATATATCCGCGAGAATCTGCTGATATCGAGTATAAAAGATCAGTTACGGACAGTTTTCTGAAAACCGTATCAGCCTTTTCCAATACTGGTGATGGGGTGATTCTGTTTGGTATTGACGACAAGACAAGAGAATCCTGCGGACTTCCGGATCCTGAGGAAACCTATCGACAGATCAAGAATAAAATCAACGGTTCAATCCACCCGGAGCCTGTATATAGTCTTTCCATTAATGATGAAGACCATACCGTAAAGCTCGAGGTCAGGGAGGGAGACAGCAAGCCATATTACTATGGTCAAACTGCCTATATCAGAAAAGGATCCTCATCTGTTCCCATGAGCAGCCTTCTGCTGGAAAGACTGATTCTTAAGCGTGACAGACGAAGTTTTGATGATCTTCCTGCACCGGAAGGATCCTACAGTTTTTCCGGATTTGAAGAGGAAGCCCGAAACCGGTTTGGACTTGAACAGCTTGGGACGGATGCCCAGAAGTCACTGGGACTGCGGGACCTGAATGGTCAGGTAACAGTAGCCGGAGCTCTTCTGGCCGATAAAAACACATTTCCCGGTATGGATCTTGTTGTTCTTGACAATGATGACTTATATGGAGAACGTGAGAAGGTGGATGGCATATCTATACTTCAGCAGCTGGAGTCTGTCGTTGCCTTTTTCCGCCGTTATTATCGAAGAGAAGCCGTCACTGGAAACCTTCAACGGGAAGAGATTTTCCTGATTCCTGAATCCGCCTTCAGGGAAGCTGTATCAAATGCCCTGGTTCACAGAACCTGGGATACACCATCGAATATCGTGATCCGGATGTTTCCCGACCGCATTGAAATCCAGTCTCCAGGAGGTCTGCCGGATGGGATCTCAGAATATGAATATCTTCACAAGGACCTGTCTGTTCCGCGAAATGTCACTCTGGCTATGCTGTTTTTGAGACTAGGACTTATAGAAAAGCTTGGTACGGGAGTCAGACGGATCCTGCGAAGCTATCAGGGACAGTACAGGCAGCCGGACTTCGATTTTACTCCAAACTCCATGACCGTTATTCTGCCAGTCCTGAATCAGAAACCCAGCCTGAGTCTATCGGAAGTTGAAGTGATCCGTCAGTTTCAGGACATGGAAACACTGTCGAGGGCTGAACTGAGTACCAGTACAGGATTCAGTCGGTCCAAACTGGGCCTGATTTTGAAAAAGCTGGTGGAAAACAAGGTTCTCGCGGTGGAAGGCGGTGGCAGAAGCACCAGGTATCGGCTGAATCCGAATGCTGAGAATCTGAAATAACAAGTATTTCTTCCTCATCACGAGGATAAGATAAACACAGATTCGGGACGTCAGCAAAGCTGAGGTCCCGAATCTGTGTTTTCAGGTGATGCAAAAGTTGCAGGGGATGTCCTGCCGCCCGAAGCGTTGTCTGATGACCCTGGATGTGGTGGAAAGAACGGGGCATAGTCTGAATGGCTGGTCTGCCGTATCTGTTTTGACCGAAAACGTATTCTGCTTTTTATCTTGTGGAAGAAAAATGATTCTGCCTGTTTTGCTGCTTCCAGCTATAGTATTTGAAAATCGGTGGCCGGTAGCGACAATTGATAAGCCGGTCTTTTCGTGCAGGATCGTGGTCCTGGCTTTTCTGATACGGACGGGCATACGCAGTCAGAGTGTGACGCAGTCCTTTTTCCTGTCCCACACAAAGGTCTCTGCGACAACTCAAGTTTCCGGACTGGATTATACTGGAAACTGATGCTGGTCTTTTCCGCCATTGCGACTGCCAGCCAAAAACAGTACACAAACACAAAACGGATAAGGAATCACAACATGACAGAAAACATACACACCATCCGCAAACGAAGCGGACACATGGAAATCTTCGATCCAGAAAAAATCCGGAGGGCGATCACGCGGGCTTTCACCTCCACCGGCGAGTCCGTGACTGATGCACAGCTCAATGACATGACAGGATGGATCACGACGCAGCTCCAGGAGGGCAGTGAGGTGGAACAGATCCAGGACCTGGCAGAACAGGCGCTGATGGAAAGCGGCTTCTACAAAACCGCAAAGGCCTACATTCTCTACCGCCAGACACACGCGCACATGCGGGAGATCGTGAACCGGCTGACGGAACTCACACAGGACCCGACGCTTGGGGATCTGCTGACACAGGTGCAGGAAGACTTCCCCCAGAGCGAATACTCCCTGGACCGGCTGCAGATCAAGGCCGCGGAACTCATCCGCCCGGACCAGAGCAGCCCGGAACGCCTGCGGTTCCTGGAACGCGCGGCGGCTGAGCTCACCAGCCGCAATGCCCCAAAGTGGGAGGACATTGCAGCCCGGATCCTGAACCATGAACTGGAGGCGGAGATCTCCGGCAATGAACAGGCTCTCGGCCTGACTTCCTGGCAGGACAAACTGGTATGGCTCACGGACCAGGGTCTGCTCTCGGCAACGCTCCTGGCTTCCTATACCCCGGAAGAGCTGACAGAACTGGCGGCGTACATGCAGCCGGAACGCACGAAACTCTTCAAACACCCGGGTCTCGACCTGCTTGCAAACCGGTATCTCATCCGCACCGGAGACGGCCGGCTCATGGAACGTGTCCAGGAGATGTTCATGGGCATTGCGATGCACCTGGCTGTCCCGGAACAGGACCGGGTGCACTGGGCGAAGAAATTCTACGACATCTTCAGCCGCCTGCAGGTGACCATGGCCACCCCCACGATGTCCAACGCCCGCAAGCCATTCCACCAGATGTCCAGCTGCTTCATTGACACAGTGGAGGATTCCCTGACGGGTATCTACAAGTCCATTGACAACTTCGCCCGTGTCTCCAAACACGGCGGCGGTATGGGGCTCTACATGGGCAAGGTACGGGCAACAGGCAGCGACATCCGGGGCTTCAAGGGGGCTGCCGGGGGCGTGATCCGCTGGATCCGGCTGGTAAATGACACGGCCATCGCCGTGGATCAGCTCGGGGTCCGCGCAGGGGCTGCCGCGGTCTATCTTGACATCTGGCACCGGGACACCCCGGAATTTCTCCAGCTGCGGACCAACAACGGCGATGACCGCATGAAAGCCCACGACATTTTCCCGGCCCTCTGTGTCCCCGATCTGTTCTGGCGCCTGGCGGGCACGAACCTCGATGGGGACTGGTATCTCATGGATCCCCACCAGATCGCGACAGTCAAGGGCTGGAACCTGGAGGATGCCTTTGGACCGGAATGGGAACGGCGGTACTGGGACTGCGTGAACGATCCGGCAATCGACAAGCGCGTTCTGTCCGTCAAGGAGATGGTGCGGCTGATCATCAAGTCCCTCGTGGAAACCGGCACACCGTTCATCTTCAATCGCGACACTGTCAACGAAGCCAATCCCAACAGCCACCAGGGCATGATCTATGCCTCGAATCTCTGTACGGAAATTGCCCAGAACATGTCGGCGATGCACGAAGAAACTCCCGAGATCATGGACATTGACGGGGAGACAGTGGTGGTCACAAAGACTGTGCCGGGGGATTTCGTGGTCTGCAACCTGGCTTCCCTGTCCCTGGGGCACATCGATGTGGACAACGATGAAGAACTCCGACAGGTGATTTCCACCGTCATGCGGGCACTGGACAACGTCATTGACCTGAACTACTATGCACTGCCCTATGCGAAGCTGACCTCGCAGCGGATGCGTCCGGTGGGTCTGGGCACCAGCGGGTACCAGCATCTGCTGGCGAAGAAGCACATCCGCTTTGAGAGCGAGGAACACCTCGCGTACATGGATGATCTCTATGAACGCATCAACTATCATGCACTGGAGGCTTCGTGTGACATTGCCCGGGAAAAAGGTGCCTACCGTGACTTTGCGGGCAGCGAATACGACACCGGGGAGTACTTCCGGAAGCGGGACTATGTGTCCGGCAAGTGGCAGGCTCTGGCGGAAAAGATTCAGGAGAATGGCGTGAGAAACGGCTACCTGCTGGCTGTGGCTCCCACCTCCAGCACCTCGATCCTGGCGGGTACCACCGCCGCGGTGGATCCGGTGCTCAAGAAGTTCTTCCTGGAGGAAAAGAAAGGGTCCATGCTGACACGCGTGGCACCGGACCTGGATGACACGACGTTCTGGTACTACAAAAATGCCCACCACATTGACCAGAACTGGGTGGTGGACGCCGCGGCGATCCGGCAGCGCCACATTGACCAGGCACAGTCGGTGAATCTCTACGTGACACCGGAGTACACCTTCCGCAAGGTCCTGGACCTGTATCTGCGGGCCTGGGAAAAGGGCGTGAAGACCATTTACTATGTGCGTTCGCAGTCCCTGGAAGTGGAAGAATGCGAATCCTGCAGCGCATAATGGCACCAGACATAAACAGACAAGGAAGGAGAACGGCATGCAACTGAATCCGAAGGCCCTCTTCAACAAAGACGGCGACACGGATCTGGCCTCGCGCCAGATCATCAACGGCAACACCACGAACCTGAATGACTTCAACAACGTGAAGTACGGCTGGACCAGCCAGTGGTATCGCCAGGCCATGAACAATTTCTGGATCCCGGAGGAGATCAACCTCTCCCAGGACATCAAGGACTACCGGAACCTCACGGTGGATGAACGCACGGCCTACGACAAGATCCTGTCCTTCCTGGTGTTCCTGGACTCCCTGCAGACAGCGAACCTGCCCAATATCGGCGCATACATCACCGCCAATGAAGTGAATCTGTGTCTGACGATCCAGGCTTTCCAGGAAGCGGTGCACTCGCAGTCCTATTCCTATATGCTGGACACCATCTGTTCCCCGGAGAAGCGAAACGAGATCCTCTACCAGTGGAAGGACGACGAACATCTCCTGCACCGGAATGAGTTCATTGGCAATCTGTACAATGACTTCCTCGAACACCGGGATGCAAAACAGCTGGTGAAGACCCTGATTGCGAACTACATCCTGGAAGGGATCTACTTCTATTCCGGATTCATGTTTTTCTACAACCTCGGACGCATGGGTAAAATGCCCGGCAGTGCCCAGGAGATCCGGTACATCAACCGCGATGAAAACACCCATCTGTGGCTGTTCCGGAACATCATTCTCGACCTGAAGAAGGAGTGTCCGGAGCTCTTCACGCCGGAGGATGAAGCGGAGTACCGGGAGATGCTGAAGACAGGCGCCGAACAGGAAATGGCCTGGGCGGCGTATGTTCTCGGGGACCGGATCGCGGGCCTGAACCTGGACCGGGTGCAGGACTATATCCGGTATCTGGCAAATCTCCGCGCCCGGGGCCTGGGTCTCGAGGCGATCTACGAAGGCTGTGACGAGATCCCGGAGTCCATGGCGTGGGTGGACACCTACAGCCGGGCCAATGACATCAAGACGGATTTCTTCGAAGCCAAGTCCACGGCTTACACCAAAGCCGGGGCCATTGTGGATGATCTTTGAGTGACCGCGGCTCAGACTGCCGATGATGGGCCGGATGCCGATGGTGGCTGAAGTCTGCGGGCGCAACAGGCAGGTCATGGAGTCGAATCTGCTTATGGCTGTGTCTTATGGCTGAATGAAAAAATGCCTCCTGCGATTCACGACGGTGTGAATGATGCGGGAGGTGTTTTTTTTTGAGCAGGAGCCGATTTGAGCAGGAGTCTGATAACAGCGTTCCGGATTAAAGAAAAAGAGAGTTGTATCCTGTGTCCGCCGCCATATAATGAATTCATTTAAAGCACAACCATACAGAAAGGAATCATGTCATGACTCTGGAAGAACAGCGCCGAACCATGCTGGCGGGAAAGATGTACAACGACCTGACACCGGAACTCATTCAGGCAAGGGAACAGGCGGTGTTTCTCACCAATGAATACAATGCCAGCTTCGGTCAGCCACAGGCAGAACGCGAAGCCATTCTCAGTCAGCTTTTTAAGTCGGTAGGACACGGGGCCTATTTCGAGCCTTCCTTCCGCTGCGAATTCGGCTTCAACATCTCGATTGGCGACAACTTCTATGCGAACTTCGACTGCGTCATGCTCGATGGCGGCGGCATTGAAATCGGCAACAATGTGCTGCTCGGCCCGAGGGTAGGGATCTATACATCGAATCACGCCATTGATCCCGCCGAGCGTGTAGCCGGCGGCTGTTATGCGAAGCCGGTGAAAATCGGCAACAATGTCTGGGTGGGTGGAGGCGTGAACATCAACCAGGGTGTGACCATCGGAGACAACACCGTGATCGGATCGGGGAGTGTGGTGACCAGAAGCATTCCCGCCAATGTGGTGGCAGCCGGCGTACCCTGCAGGGTGATCCGCGAAATCACCGAAACGGACAGGACGGGATTTCGGCCTGATGCAGACTGTCATGGCAGCCAGGGAGACTGATTCTGTCAGGAGAGATGTATGCAAAAGCGACCTGCGGCTGTGTGGCTGCAGGTCCTTTTTGACTAGTATGCCCGGCATGGCGTACATCTAAGTGGTGAAAGTCCACTGTGAAAGTGTGTCCTCACAGCCGCTAACCACTGGCTTAAGGCAAGGGACTTCATGGTAACAGGCGTTCTGAAAGAAGCCGGCGGCAAAGTTTCGGCCCTAGGAACACGAATTGCATCAGGCCATATACGGAGATGAGCGTGCCAACCAGCGCAAATCGTAACAGCTGCGGGAGACTGTATAGGGTAAATGCGACGGGTAGATGGAGTGAAAGATGTATGACCTGGCTCTGCCCGCTTTCGGTGTACCTGGGCAGATCCTGTCAGCAGTCGGAACTGTCAATCCACGAGGGCACACCAACTGTAGTAACAACGAATGACAGGAAGTCAGCCGAAGCCGTAGCAGTGAAGAAGCCTCTGTAATGGAAGTGGAGCGAAGGGCCAAACGTACTATTTGTTGTCACCAGTTGGAAATGCTTTGCACACGAACAGGCAATCTTTAAAGGCCTTGAGTTTTTGAACGACGGGTACGACTGGGTTGTCAACATCCATCTGAGAAAGTTCTTCGATACCGTCGACCAGGATCGACTGATTCGACTGATCGACAACACATTTCAGAACAGTGACCTAACGGCCTTAACCAGAAAGTTCATCACTGCAGGTGTCATGATCAGGAAGGAAGTTATCCATACGAGAGCGGGTATTCCCCAGGGAGGACCCCCTTCAGCGGTACTGGCCAACTTGTATCTCGACCAGGCGCATAAAGAACTTGAAAGAAGAGGGCTGAGATTCACCAGATTCCTGGAAGAGAAACTGAAACTGATCGTGAACGCCGGTAAGTCAAAAGTCGCCAGACCAGATGAAATCAAATATCCTGGATTTGGATTCGGGCGAAATCGAAAAGGAATGTGGGAGGCAAGGATCTACGGAAAATCTCTGGATTGTCTCACTGGGAAAATCAGAGAGCTGACCAAAAGGAATTGGAGCATAGCCTCAGTCTTCATTCGCCCAACAACACCACGGATGGAATGGTGCCAAAAACCTGGATCTGCCAGGGAGAACAGAGGTATCTCGTGAAAGGCAACTATACAAGCTACGGACAGGAACCGGTCAATGAGTGGCTGGCTTCGAGACTGTGTGAGCTGCTGGGATTTGATTATTGTCCCTATGCAGTTGTAAAGCGCAGAACATCCCTTATCTCAGTCTGCCCGGGTTTTGTTGCCGACAACGAAGAAATCATTACGGCTGATCAGATCGTGGCTTCTGAACAGAAAGCTAATGATGTCAGTGAGTACGAGCACTACATCCGTATTCTGGAAGACCATGGTATTGAAAATGCCAGACAGCATATGGAAGAGACGTTCATCACGGATTATCTGCTCATGAATACCGACCGGCATCTGAGAAATTTTGGGGTCATTCGAAAAGTGGAAACTCTGGAATGGGGCAGAACAGTACCGGTCTTTGACACCGGACAGTCTATGTTCTGCGGAGTTCCGACTGACCGTCTGCCGTATGAAAACGTGACTGGCAAACTGTTTTCCAATACATCAAAAGACTTTGAGACCTATCCGCGTCTGATCCGCACCCTGCAGACGATTGATTAGTCCCGGCTGACAGGACTTCCGGATGAATATGGTGAAATGATGAGAAATACAGCTGCACTGACCGGCATCAGCGAAGAACGCATTGTCTTCCTGACCAGAACACTTGCAGCCAGAATCCGAAAACTGACTCGGCATCTGACACAGCAGGCGCAAGATTCAAAGCAGCTGAACTGACCGGGTGGTTTTCCAAATGTGGACTGCCTTTTTCTCAACGCCGGTCACCTGTACTTCCCCGGGAACTTTCGGGACGGCTTCATCTCATGACATTTATCACTACAAAAAAGCGCTCTCTTTTTCGATACTGAAATTAATCAGAAAGGGAGAGTTTTTGATTATGAACAAAAAACAGCTTTTGATTCGCTCGGGCAATGCTGCCCTGGCCGCTGTCCTGGGATTGTCCCCGGTGACCAGCATGATTCAGCCGCTGGTTGTGCAGGCGGAGACTGTCAGTGCCGGTACGGTGACCGTAGACAATAATGGCAATAACAACATCGCCTGGCTGGATCAGCTTGGTACAGCCAAGTATTTCACCTTCAGTGCAGATGTCACATTCAATGATTTCGAAGAGGGGCAGCAGTCAGCCGCCCTAGCCTTCGGTGACTACAGGGCCAATGTCCATGGAAAAATTGACTGGGCACAGCCTGTCCGTCTCTGGGGAGATGGTAAAGGCGTGGATGTCCGGGTTCCGGGTGATACTGGCCAGGCCAACACCTGGCTGGCAGACAACAGTATTTCTCTGGCCTCCACATTCAGACTGACCGTATCCGTTACGGAAGACAATGTAGCCCGTTACTCCGTGAATGGAGTACCGGCCATTGAGACACCCCTGGCGGCTGACTACCAGGGTGGCAGTTTCGGACTCATGACATACAGCTCCTCAGCCACCTTCTCCAACATCACCCTGGACGTGATTCCCGAACCGGACAGAATGGCTCTGGATGCTCTGCTGGAAGAATGCGCCCAGCTGCAGGAAGACGACTATACTCCTGAAACCTGGGCAGCATTGCAGACAGCCATTGCCCAGGCAAAGGCTGCTGCTTCCCAGGAAGAAATCGATGCAGCTCTGACAGCTGTGCAAGAAGCGAAGGCTGCATTGGAAAAACGGCCGGAACCCGGAGAAGGCGAAACCGACAAACGGGAACTGAACAAACTCATCAAACAGGCTGCCGCCCTGCGTGAGAACGACTATACTGCCGAGACATGGACTGCGTTCAGTGAAGCCCTGACAGCAGCACAGAGTGTGGCAGCGGATGAAAAAGCAGAACAGACAGCCGTGGATGAAGCCTTGGCGGCCCTGCAGACAGCCATGGAAGCCCTGGAAAAGAGAACCGCACAGGAACAGGCTCCGGAAAACTTTAATAATGTTGGAGGGGCCAATGCAGAAGTTGTGGATGGTACCCTGGTGCTGGACGCTCTGGGAGATCACTTTGCCATGCTGGAATCTCAGAAAACTGCAGCCAATGACTTCCATTACGAAGCCGATGTCAAACTGCTGGAAGGACAGGATGGGGAACCGGATATGTCCGCAGCGCTGGTATTCGGTGCCGCCAGCCGCAAAACTCCAGGATCCAAATGGTATGCCGCCAACATGGATACCCGCCGCAGAAACAACAGCGACTATTTCCGGGTATTCGGCGCCGGACAGGACATTCTGGGAGGCGGAAACACCAGCGATGTGGATCCCGAAAAACCCATTCATCTTGCCATTGATGTAAAGTCCGATGGTTCATTCACCTATGAATTCGGCAATGTGGGTGAAACCATGCACAGTGTCTCGGGTACCATCCCGGCCTGGCAGGGGGGCTATGTCGGTCTGCTTACCTTCCGCGCCAAAGCCGCGTTCTCCAATATCCAGTTCCTGGATCGGACTGTGTCGGTACCGGATGAAAAGCTCGAAATCACAGATGACAGCAAATGGGATACCAACCTGGAAGAATCCACCATCAAAGGAGGCACCTGGACCACCACTGATGAAGGACTGGTTTCTGATGCCACCAACAAGGGTGACACTTTCCTGATTTCCGGTGTCAATGGCAAAAACTTCATTTACGAAACCGACATGACCTATGCTTCCAACTCTGGCGCAGCTGGTCTGCTGTTCCGCTTCAGTGAAACGGAAGACGGCAAAGAAGGTTATGCCGTGAATGTGGATGCCGGCAGTCATAAAGCCAAATTCTGGCGCTGGCAGGCAGATCAGGCTCTGCAGCTCATTGATGAAAAAGAAGTGAAACAGGCGGATACCTATCATCTGAAGGTGGTATGCATTGATGGCAATATGCAGTACTGGGTAAACGATACCCTGGTGGCCAGCATTGGTGACCACACCATGCAGCCCGGTGACCTGGGACAGGGTACTGTCAAGACCGAAGGATACTATGGCCTGCTGAACTGGAACTCCAAAGTGACCTTCCAGAACACGAAATTTGAAAACCTGGATGAAAAGACCACACCGGCAGTCACGGACGTGACAGTGGGTTCTCATGATGGCACCGTGGACAAGAAAGCGCAGTTCTTCCCGGAATCTCCCACCTGGATCCAGTATGTGAAAAATGATGCGAAGACAGTTTATCTGACAGCAGACAAGGCAGATGGTTCCTCCGTTACATTCGAAATGGACGGCAGGACCTATCAGGAAGGCGACGACATTCCGGTAGCCGAAGGCATCAACTGGATCACCATGACGGTGACCAATGGCCAGGCCAGCCGGACCTATCGTCTGGATATCCACAAATTCGGACCTGACTCGCAGTATTACAACGAACCCTACCGTGGCCAGTACCACTACTCCGTCAAGGAAGGCTGGGCCAACGACCCCAACGGTCTGGTGAAATATAACGGCAAATACCACATGTTCTATCAGTTCTATGATGACGACAAGTGGGGACCCATGCACTGGATGCACGCCACGAGCACGGATCTGGTGCACTGGGAAGAACAGCCTGTCACCTTCTATCCCGACATGAATGGCACGATGTTCTCGGGCTGCATTGCCGTGGATGAAACGAACTCGTCCAAGCTGTTCTCGACAGATAAAGGCGGCCTGATTGCCTATATCACCGTCAACGGCAACGGACAGCGCATCAAGCTGGCTATCAGCGAGGATGAAGGCAACACCTGGAAGAAAGTGGACAAGATTGCAGCCGACTGGTCGGATGATCCCCTGCAGAGCATGGACTTCCGTGACCCAAAGGTCTTCCAGTGGGAGAACAAGTGGTTCATGGTGGTTGCTGGCGGACCCCTGCGCATCTACTCCAGTGAGGATATGGTCAACTGGAAAGTGGAAAGCACCTATTCGAATCTGCACACGGAGTGCCCGGACCTGTATCCCCAGGAAGTGAACGGTCAGGTGAAGTGGATCCTGTCCAGAGGCGGCCGCTACTACAAAGTCGGCGATCTGAAGGAAGTCAACGGCAAATGGACTTTCGTGCCGGATGACTACTACAAGGACAAAGACGGCGTCATGAACTTCGGCCGGGATTCCTACGCGGCGATGACTTATTACGTTTCCAGCTTCGGGACCGAAGAAAATCCGACCATTCCGGAAATCGTGGAGCTGAACTGGATGAATACATGGGATGACTACTGCAACCAGGTAGCCTCCACAGTCAACCAGAAATACAACGGAACCTTCAACCTGCATCTGAAGATCGGTCTGATCAAAGACGCCAACGGTGTCTACCGTCTGACTCAGACCCCCATTGATGCCTATGCAGGTCTTCGCGATGAAGGAACCACCTATGCCGCCACAGTGGGCCCGGACAACGACCTGCTGAAGGATTTCCAGGGCACGAGCTATGAAATCGTTTCCCGGTTTATGCCGGCGGAAGGTACAAAGAAAGTGGGCTTCAAGGTACGCACCGGTTCCAACGGTGAGGAAACTCTTGTGGTGTATGACCTGGAAAAGGATGCCATTACCCTGGACCGCTCCAAGTCCGGCATTCAGATTTCCGGCAAGTTCTCTGAAACCAACTCTCAGACACTGGGCGATCTGAAACAGACCACCAAAGCGACCCGGAATGCGGATGGTTCCATTGATCTGCATGTCTTTGTGGATGCCTCCAGTGTGGAAGTCTTCACGAACAACTACACCGTTGCAGGTGCCAACCAGATCTTCCCGCTGCCCACATCCCAGGGAGCATCTGTGGTTGTGGAAGGTGCTCCCTGCCAGGCAGACATCCAGATTTACAACCTGGCATCCACCTGGACCGACAAGGCGGACGCCGAAACATCCATTCAGTCTACCGATACCCTGAACCAGACTTTATATACAGGGAAGTCAAAGAAACTGAATGTCTATGTGATGCCGGTGACTGCACCCCAGGATATCCTCTGGAGTTCCGACAACGAGGATATAGTCACTGTCAGCGACAAGGGGCAGATCACAGGCATCAAGGCGGGTGAAGCCACCGTTACCGCCACAATGAAGTCCGATCCTGACAAATCCATCAGCTTCCAGGTTGCAGTCAAGGTGGATAACTTCAACACGAACATTGAAGATACCATCACCGATGGCGACTGGGTCATTGAGAATGATGAGCTGATCAACGACAACCATGGCCAGAATGCCTACTGGCTGTCCAAAGAAACCTATGACGGCGACTACACGGTTGATACTGATGTGAAATATGCCAGGGGTCTGGTCAACATTTTCTTTGGCTCCAACAGCAGCCCCTTTGATAATGGTGCTTATTCTGTACAGCTGAGAGACAATGCAAATCTGCGTTTGTTCCGGTTTGCGAAAGATGGAGTGGATGAAGACTCTGTCCAGCTCGCTGCACCGCTGAACGATGATGACTACCACCACATCACCATTGCCAAGGAAGGTAAGACCGTCAAAGTATCTGTAGATGGAACAGAAGTTCTGACCCACACCTATGACAACGTGGATTCTCACTTCGATACCGCTCATATAGGTCTTGGTCTGTGGGATGGCAAGGCATCCTTCAAAAACTTCATTGTGACAACCCCTGAACAGCCTGCTGTCGTTGACAAGGAAGCCCTGAAGGAAGAAACTGCCAAAGCCGATCACATGGACAAGACCGGATACACCGAGGAGTCTGTGGCTGCACTTGACAAAGCCGTGCAGGCTGCCATTGCCGTGCTGGAAAACCCGGATGCGGATCAGGCAGCAGTGAATAAGGCCCTGGCTGATCTGAATGCAGCGGTCAAGGCGCTGAAACCAAAGGAAGAAACACCGAAGGAAGCAGACAAGACCGCTCTGAACAAAGCCATCGAAGATGCCTCCAAAGTGGATCCTGCTCCTTATACACAGGAAAGCTGGGATGCATTTGCCGCAGCTCTGAAATCTGCGCAGGCAGTTGCTGCAGATGATAAGGCTGATCAGACGGCGGTAGACAAAGCCCTGGCAGATCTGGAAACCGCCAAAGCCGGTCTGCGTCAGATGGAAACACCGACACAGACGGATAAAACGGAACTGAACAAAGTCATTGCCGAAGCCGGAAAGCTGAACAAGGCAGAGTACACAACCGACAGCTGGAAGGCACTGGAAACGGCCCTGGCAGCTGCCAAAGAAGCTGCAGCCGATGACAAGGCGGATCAGACAGCGGTGGATGCAGCTGTGAAAGCGCTGAATGAAGCCGTGAAAAACCTGAAACCCGCTGCAGCTGCCACAGCCGTAAACAAAGATGCCTTGAACAAAGCCATTGCCGAGGCGGAAAAACTGAACAAAGCCGGTTATACCGCTGACAGCTGGAAAGCCTTTGAAGCAGCCCTGAAGGATGCCAAAGCCGTTGCTGCCGACGAGAAAGCCGATCAGGCCAAAGTGGATGCAGCTGCCAAGGCGCTGGAAGCCGCGAAAAAGGCTCTGGTCAAAGCTGCTGCCAACCCCGGAACTTCTGCAGGCACAAAGACACCGGGCAAGACACCCACAGCTGCTGTGACAGGTGCTGCCGCATTCTTCACCGCAGCCGGTGCAAGCCTTGCAGCCATGCTGGGCATCCGGAGTGCGAAACGCCGGAAAAACCGCTGAAATCACTGACAGATTTGTGTAATGAGTCTGTGTCCGGTACAGACTGCCTCTCCCTTGCCTGTGTCCGGACTCTGGCAGACCAGGAGCTGCAGCCCCGGAAGGGCTGACAGCTCACTGGACTGCCCACTTTGATTCTTCATCCGTCAATACCACAAAAAGACCGCTTTCCGTTCTGCCTGCCGGCAGAGGAAAGCGGTCTTTGTCTGTTCTCTGGGTGTTCTGATCAGCCTGTGGCCGGAAAGGGATTCAGCTGCGCAGATAGGAGCGGATTGTCTCCTCGATTTCCACCAGCTGCAGATCCAGATCTTCCGGATCAGCCGCGACTTTTTCCATCCGGTCTGCCAGCTGTTCCCGGGCGGATTCGTATTTCGCAAACCGCACTCTGGTCCCTTCCTGGTTCATGATCGCCCGCACCGTATCGCCGGACAGTCCGGAATCATCCAGAAACGCATCCAGCAAAGACTTGTCAGTCTGCAGGACACACATTCCCTGAGAATGCTCCAGAATGCCTGTCTGGGTTGTCTGATCCACACAGAATTCCTTGATGAGATCCCAGGCCAGTTCTCCTTCCCGGGTCCCGGCGCTCATGCCCATGACCAGACTGTCCCCGGCATACCGGATGGTCCGGTCCGATGCCTGGGGAAGACTGATGCAGATCCAGTCAAACCCGGTATATTTCTTCACTTTCCAGGGCCAGGGATTGTAGGTGATGAACTCCGCATAAGACATTGGAGCAAAGGCCACCCGCCCGGCCTCCATGAGCACCTCCCGCTCTGTCTGACTGCCCATGAACTCCGTCAGCTGCCGATAGGTTTCTGTCACTTTCCGCACCTGATCGCCCCTGAGATCCACGTTGTGGCCGTCATCGGAGAAGAGGTCCAGACCGCTGGCTTCTGCCAGATCCAGCCAGTCGTAATCCACCACACCGTACTGATCCGGGGTGCCGTCGTGATTCAGGTCCCTGGTCAGCTGCCTGCACAGAGCCAGGAACTGTTCCGGCGTCCAGGATTCCTCCGGGACATTCAGTCCTTCCTCCTTCAGCAAAGAGACATTCACGAACATGAGACGGGGATTCATCATATAAGGAAGGGCATATTGCGAATACTGATATTTTCCGGACTGGACAGCGGCGGGAAAGAAATCCGATTCCGAACAGCTGTCATCCTGCCGGAGGTAGGGATCCAGGTTTTTCAATACCCCCAGACTGGCGTATTCGCCGAACTTTTCATCGGGCATGACAAAGACATCGGGAACCTCTCCCATCACCACGGCATCATCGAGCCATTGGGTGTAGTCGTTTATCCGGATCCCGGATTCATACACCACATCCACCATCGGATGGTTCGCTTTAAACCGCGCGATGGCTTCGTCAATATACTCATAGCCGGAAGACTCATGCACCTGCCAGGGACTGCCCGCATAGATTCCCAGCCGCAGGGTACGGCGTCCTGTCAGAGTGCAGCCGCAGAGGTTCATCACCATGGACAGACACAATCCGGCTACAGCCAGCCCCAGGACACTTCTTCTGACCTGACCGGTTCTCATAGCCGGAACATCGCCGACTGCACCGCCCAGATGGCCAGCTGGGTCCGGTCCCGAAGATCCAGCTTGGCAAGAATCTGCGAAAGGTAGTTCCGGATGGTGCCCTCCGAGAGGTACAACGTACCGGAAATCTCCTTATTGGACTTGCCCTTTCCCACCTCGCGGATGATCGCCCGCTCCGTCTCTGACAGGGACGCTTCTTTTTCGGGTTCCACTTCAATGCCGGTGGATTCCGGAACCCGGGAAAACATATCCACCACTTTGTGAGCCACATCCGGGTTGATCATGGCCCCGCCATGATGGACGGTTCTGATCGCCTTGACCAGATCCTGACTGGGGAGGCCCTTGAGAAGATAGCCCGAGGCGCCGTACCGCAGGGCGGAATACACGAAGTCATCATCGTCAAAGGTGGTCAGAATGATCACCTTCACATGAGGAAAGCGTTTTTTGATTTCCCGGGTGCACAGAACCCCGTCGATCCGGGGCATGCGGATATCCAGAACCGCCACATCCACCGGCATCTGACCAATGAGAGACAGAGCCTGGGCTCCATCCTGGGCTGTGGCACAGACATGGATGTCCGGTTCGCATTCCAGCACGATTTTCAGAGACTCCCGGATCATGGCCTGGTCGTCTGCAAGGATCACATTCATTCTCGGTATTCTCCTTTCGTCAATGGGATCCGCGCTTCTGTCAGAAAGCCGTCAGATCCGTCAAAGAGCAGCGTTCCATGCAGAGAAGAGACATTCTCTTCCATCTGCGTCAGGCCATACCCATAGGTGATGGTCTTCTGAGGAAGTCCGCGGCCGTTGTCCCGGACCGTGATTACCAGCCAGTCACCGTCGACCGCGAAACGGACAGCTGCATGGGTGGCGGCCCCGTGGCGCCGGGCATTGGTGATGGACTCCTGCACCAGGCGGAAACACACATCTTCCTTGGCCTTGTCCACGTCCAGAGAATCCGCCTGATAGTCCAGATCGATGGTCATGGCCGTGACAGACTCGAACTCCCGGATCATTTTCTCCAGGGCCCCCTTCAGGCCACGCTGTTCCAGGGCTCCGGGCCGCAGTTTCTGAAGACTCGCGCGGACATCGCCGATGCCCTCGGAGACCACCTGCCGCACCAGATGCAGCTGGGATTTCGCCATTTCCGGGTTTTTGTCCATGATCACCAGGGTGGCGTCAATGCCCGCCGCAATCCCTGTGAGGGCATGTCCCAGGGTGTCGTGGATTTCCCTGGCCAGCCGTTTGCGCTCCCGGCTTTCCGCAATCTGTTCCGTCATCTGTGCATAATGCCGCAGATCTTCGTTGACGCGGTTCATCATGTTCAGTTCCTGCGCGATATTCTCCTTCTCCTGATGCAGGTCAATCAGAAACTCGCACATGAAGGCGATGAACAGCACCAGCGTGGCGGATTCCAGCAGCGACTGCCCGAAAGCCAGCAGGCTCGCGGTGCTGTGTTCAAATACCGAAAAGTAGGCACCGGTGCTCACCATGGGGATCATGGGGGTGATTACTTCGTAGGAAAACAGCAGGTACAGTCCGGTCAGGATACTGCCGATGCCCACCATGTACCGTGCCTGGAATCCCCGCATGGTGTACAGGACATCGGAGAACACCAGCAGAAGCAGCGGACGGCAGCTCAGGTTCACGTTCCAGATGATGATGCAAGCCAGCAGTGTCTTGAAGCCGGCACAGAGCAGGATCCCGGACTTGCTTCCCTGGACGGTATTGAGAATGAGCCAGCTCAGGAGACTGCAGAGAATGAAACTCAGCCAGAACACCATCCAGGGACTGGAAGGAGCGTGCGGGATGGACTGCAGAAAGGAAGAGGATTCTCCGGATTCCACAATGTGCAGCGATCCTGCCAGCATGACGCCGGCGGTGTACAGGACCAGCAGGAAACTCAGTGCCGTCATGGCCTGACGGATCCGCTTCATGGCCAGCATATTATTCATGTCACTGCCACTCCGTCAGGGAATACCCGCCGATGGTTTTCCCGTCAATCAGGGACACTTCCACAGGGATGTAATGAGGCACGCGTTTTCCGGACAGATGCTCATACATCGTGCTTGCCGCAATGGAACCGATGGAGATCGGGGATTGCGCCACTGTCGCGAACTGAGCGGGATGGACTGCGATCCGGCTCTTCATGTCCGGCGTGCCGTCAATGCCATACACCAGAACGGAATTCAGTCCCGCTTCCTCAAGCGCTGCGATGGCTCCAAGAGCCGAGGGGTCGTTGAGGGCCATCACGACCGATCCGTCCGGGTGCAGACGAATGAGTTCCTCCATGGCCGGCATGGCCTGTTCGAGCTGTCCCTCGCATTCGGCTTCCCCGATCACTGTATACCCCGGGACGGATTCCACCACTGAGAGAAATCCGCGGATCCTGTCACTCGCGGAGACCGCTTCAGAATGCCGCAGGAGCCAGATCCTGGCGGAATCGGTTTTCTCCAGCAGGTCCTGGCCACACTGCCTGCCTGCATCGTAGTTGTCCGAAATCACCGTCGACAGCAGCATGGAGTCATCCTTGAGCGTGGAATCCACGGCAATCACCGGGATCCCCGCCTTCTGTGCCCGGCGCAGGACCGGACCCAGCGATACGGAGTCCACGGGATTCACAAAAATCCCGTCCACGTCATCGGCTATAAACTGCTCCACCTGTTCAATCTGCCGGTCGGCATTCATGAGGGGATCGCGAACCACCAGACTGTCACCGTGTTCTGTGACAGCCTTGCGCAGTTCCGTGTTGATGACCTGATAAAACGGGTTGTTCATGGTCATGTACGTCGCCCCGAACACAAGATGTTCCCGCCGGATGATTCCCGCTGTGAACACCAGAGATCCCAGGGCAAAGACCGCCATCATGACCAGCCAGAACCGCAGGTTTCCCTTCAGATTCTTCATAGTCCAATTCACCGCTTTCTTCCTCTGTCATTTTCTGATTATCAGAACGATTTTGCAAAGAAATTCGACGAATCGGGGGATATGTTGAAAATAAACGTATGATTCTTTGGAATCATAAAGTTATGGCAGGATTCCGCCGATGCCGGCATGTGTCAAGTAGTGCCGGAGAGTACGAAAAAACCGCAGAACGGTCTGCGGCTTCCGGCCAACTGGCGTGAGGTAAAAAGCGGTTCCTGCCTGTAGGCCAGTCAGAGGTTTTCGTCGTGGCCGGAGCCGGCGGATCATCTGCCCAAAACCAGCAGCATCACCATGAATGAATTAAAACAGACTGTTTTATCCGGCAGGCAGTCAGTATAATGGTCCCATTGGCAGGACCAATGGCTCTATCCAACTCCCTGCATGCTGTCCAGGCATGCGGCTGCCGGAAGGTTCTGCAGGAAAGGGAAGCATGGAAGACAAGAAGCAATATGAGCTGGTCCTCTGCGAAAACGATCCGCTGCAGAGGGAAGACATGATCCGGATCCTTTCGCAGCTGGCACCGGAGCTGGTCATTCGTCCTGTCACAGGATCCCTGGAACTGCAGCGGCTCCTGCAGGGGCCGCAGACAGCCGGCACGAAGCGGATATTTCTCATGGACATTGTCCTGGACAACGGGGAAGACGGCATTGATCTGGCCAGATACATTCACCGCCTGGACCCCGGGTCGCCGGTGATATTCATGAGCGCCTACCTGGAAAAATCCTGTGAGGTCTATGATGTGGAACACTGCTACTTCATATACAAGCCGCAGAAGGAACAGCGGCTGAAAGCCGCGTTGTCCAGGGCGCTGCGCCAGCTGCAGGACCAGCCCAAACCACTGGTGATCCACGATGGAACGGCCATCTACCGGGTGGAGCCTTCGTCCATCCTGTGCATGGAACGGGTCCGGCGCTGGACGTTCATCACCTGCCGGAACCGGGTGCTGAAAGCCAGAGAAGATCTGCGCACTCTGCTCGAACAGCTGCCGGACAGCTTTGTGCAGTGTCACCGCAGCTATGTGGTGAATTACTCCATGACCGCTGCCTTCTACGGCACAGAATTCGAACTTGCCAACGGACTGCGCATTCCGGTCTCCAGAGCTCATCAGGCTGAAATCCGCCAGTCCTACAGCCGGTTCCTGCTCCGGGAGGAATCATTGTGCTGAAGGGCAGGCCGCTGATTTACATGATTCTGTTTTTCGTGTCTGAAGCGCTCATGGTCGGCGCTTCGCCATTTCTGTTTCGCAGCTGGAGCTATGAACAGGCACAGGTGGCCATCCTGGGCCTGTTTGCAATCAGCGCCTTTCTCTGTCTTCTGCTCATGAAGTCTCTCATGGCCATGATCCGCCGGGATGCATCGGCCCAGGCACTGGAAACACTGAAGGACATGGAGCTCGAGCAGCTCGCGGCGATGGTGCAGACCGGTCAGGAAATCGAAGCCATACGGTCCCGTATCCGGCAACACCCGTCAGTCATCCAGGACCTGGAGGAGGACCTTCCGGATCTGTATGTCAGCCGCTGTGACAACCCGGTGGCGGATGCCATCCTGTTCAGGAAGTCCAGAGAAATGAAAGAACAGAACATCCGCAGTCATTTTCAGGTCTCACTTCCGGCAGACCTGCCGCTGGATTCGGCCATTCTTTTGAGCCTGCTCACAAACCTGCTGGACAATGCCATCCTGGCTGCCTTGCAGTGTCCGCCGGAGCGCCGGTTTGTGTCTCTGGAAGCCGGACTGCGGCGCAACTGTCTGGTCTGCATTTGCGAAAACTCCGTTTCTGACAACGCCGCCATTACCCCTGGTCTGTCCAGCAAAAACAGGCCTGGTCACGGACACGGACTGCAGATCCTGGAAGATCTCTGCACACAGCAGGGAGGCCAGCTAAAGGGTGTCATGGAAAACGGCCGGTGCCGGTTCACTGCCACTCTCTGGCTCGAGGAAGAAGCATGACCATCAACTGGCTTCATCTGCTGGTTCTGGTCCTGCAGTGCCTGGTGCAGTCCTGGTTTCTGAGCCTGTATTTCGATGCCGGACGTCGGGGCTTTCTGATATATGCCGGTTTTTTTCTGTTCATCCTGTATCCGCTGGATGCCATCTGTCCCCTGGACTGGGCGCTGCTGAAAAATATCCTGAACTGCATCGCTCTGCTGCTGCTGTTTCGGGTCATGAACCCGGAACTGAGCCTGAAGCAGCGGCTGCTCGGCTTTGTCCTGTACTGGCTTCCGCTGCCGCTGTGTGAAATCCCGGTTCACATTCTGATCCATCTGCTGAACATGCAGTTCATTTTCTCCCAGGACATTTATGTGCTGTTTGGTCAGACTCACTGGCTTCTGGGACTGGCACAGCTGCTCGCCACATGGATCATGGCGCTGATCTACGGACTGATCCTGAAAAAAGTCCGCTCTTCGAGCCCCAGTCAGACACTGTTTCTGTACCTCACGTCTTTGCTGGCCAGTCTTTCCATCCTGGCTTTCTACTGCATCAGTCTGTCTTATCCCCGTGGTTATGCCGCGACCTGGCAGCAGTATGTACTCATGACAGTCATGCTGGCGGCTTTCGATGTGTGGTTTGCCGTTTCTCTCCATCGATATATGCAAAGACAGACAGACATCAGAGCCGGACAGATCATACGGCAGGAATACCGCAAGCAGCTGCAGGCGCTGCTCAAGCCCGATCTGAGCCGGCAGGAACTGCGCCGGTTCCGCCACGATCTGATCAACGCCCTGGAACATGAGCGGCTGACGCAAAACAGCCGCTCCGCAGATGATCTTCCCTGACAAATCCGCCTGCATGCAGCCTGTCGCACGCAGGCTTTTTTCTCCTGATCAGTGATGCCGATGCCGGCCAAATGGTCCCGGGACCTGTAAATCCACGGGTTTCAGGACGGAAGACCGCGGCATTTGTCTGATATATGTGCATACATATAAAAAAATACGTATATTCAACCATCACAGGCTCGCTTTCCGAGTCCTGTGTTCTATAATGAGGACAGAAACGAGGTACTTTGGATATGGCAATTGTAAAACTGCACCCCGCGTTCAAGGACTACATCTGGGGTGGGACCAAGCTGAAAGAACTCTACAATAAAAAAACCGACATGGATCCCCTGGCCGAGAGCTGGGAACTGTCCACACACAAGGACGGACAGAGTGAAGTCGTGACAGGAGACGATGCCGGCAAGACCCTGTCCCAGTATATTGAAGACAAAGGCTGGCAGGTTCTGGGAACTGACTGCAGGGACATGAAGCGCTTCCCGGTGCTGATCAAGCTCATCGATGCGAAGCAGCCTCTGTCGATCCAGGTGCACCCGGATGACGAGTATGCCTGGCGTGTGGAAGGCGAACCCGGAAAAACCGAGATGTGGTACATCCTGGATGCCGAACCCGGTGCGTTCCTGTATTTCGGCGTAAAGCGCCACACTGACCGCGAGGAATTCCGGAAGGCCATCGAAGACGGCACGGTTCTCGACCTGCTTCGGGCGGTTCCGGTTCACAAAGGCGATGTGTTCTTCATCAAGTCCGGCACGATCCATGCCATTGGCGCCGGCATCCAGATCTGCGAAATCCAGCAGAACTCCAACACCACATACCGTGTCTATGACTTCGGACGGGTGGGCAAGGATGGCAAACCCAGAGAGCTCCACGTTGACAAGGCCCTGGATGTGTCGATTTTCGATCCCATCGAATCCGATTTCAAGCCCATCGGCGAGAAGGTGGACAACGGTCAGGCGTCCACAGAGATGCTGGCAACCTGCAACTATTTCACGACGTTCGTGACTGAGGTTCATGGCAAGGTGACCATTGACCAGGACGACGAAAGTTTCGGCTCGATCATCATGATCGAGGGCGATGCGATCATTTCCAATGACGGCACCGAGCTGCATGCAAACAAAGGGGACTCGATTTTCATTGACGCCGGCAGCGGCAAGGTCGATATCGTGGGCAACTGCGCCTATATCTACACACGGGTATAAGCGGATACGGATATCCTGATCCCTGGAGTCAGCCGGAAGACTGGCCCAGGACAGGCGAATGCAGAGAACGGGAGGCCGGGAATTCCGGTGTTCCCGTTTTTTCTTTGCCCGAACTGTGAGAAGCTGTAGTTACTGTGCCGATGCCAGCAGACAGGACCCTGGACAGCGGCACTGGCACCGGGAAAAAAGGAGGGACTGCATGGAGACAGAACGAATTGGAGAGACGGTGCAGGAGACCATAAACCTGACCCCGGGATTTTCCCGGCCGCTGATGGACTGGTATCAGGTTCATCATCGGGATCTGCCATTCCGGCGGGACAGGGAGCCGTACCACATCTGGGTGTCGGAGATCATGGCCCAGCAGACCCGCATTGAGGCCATGGTGCAGTACTATGACCGGTTCATGACGCTGTTTCCCACGGTGCAGGACCTTGCGGCTGCGGATGAAGACACGCTCCACAGGGCATGGCAGGGACTTGGATATTATTCCCGGGTGCGGAATCTGCAGAAGGCCGCGCAGATCGTGGCACGGGAAGGAATGCCCCGGTCAAAGAAGGAACTGCAGACACTGCCGGGAATCGGGCCCTACACCGCAGGAGCCATTGCCTCGATTTCCTTTGGCCAAAAAGCGGCGGCTGTGGACGGGAATGTGCTGCGTGTGTTTGCAAGACTGTATAACATCCGGGAAGATGTCATGAAACCGGCGGTGAAGCGCAAGATCGAGACCCGGGTCCTGGACGCCATGATCGAACCATATGGCGATTTCAATCAGGCCATCATGGAACTGGGAGCGCTGGTGTGCACGCCGGGTACACCGGACTGTGCAGGCTGTCCGGTGAATCAGTGGTGCCTGGCGGGTGATCCCGCATCGCTGCCGGTCCTCCCGGAAAAAAAGCGGAAAACGGAAGAAAAGAAGACATTTCTCGTATACACGGACGGGCAGAGGATCCATCTGGAGAAGCGTCCGGCCAAAGGGCTCCTCGCCGGTCTCTACGGCTTTCCGGAAGGTGCGGTTCCTGAAGACTTGACGGGAATCCATGCACTGCCGGGATATGATCATGTCTTCACCCACAAAATCTGGCACATCTCCGGCTGGCTAGTTCCTGTGGATGAAGGGACCCTGCCGGAGATGTACACACCAGAGGAAATCGAAGCCGGCATGGCAGTTCCCACCGCATTTCAGCCGCTGTACAAGGCCGCCTGCAGTCTGCTGGCTGAAGGAACCATCGGCAGGCAACCGGACAGCGTGAACACACCGGGCTGAAGGCTGCACCGAAGCGAGGAGTTTCCTCTTTATATATAAGAAAGACACCGCAGCAATCAGCAGGTGTCGGAAAGGCAACAGAAATATGAACGATACAACCATTGAAAGCTTTACACTGGACCACTCAAAGGTGAAAGCTCCCTACGTGCGGCTGATCAGCGAACAGACAGGCCCTGCCGGCGATGTGATCTCCAACTACGATGTCCGGCTGACGCAGCCCAATGTGCAGGAGATCCCCACGGGTGCCATCCACACCCTGGAGCATCTGCTGGCGCTGTATCTGCGGCCGCAGCTGGAGGGCTACATTGACTGTTCCCCCTATGGCTGCCGGACGGGTTTCCACCTGCTGACCTGGGGCCATGGCGATCCTGAAATGGCAGCCCGTGCCCTGAAGAAAGCACTGGAGCAGGTGCTGGAGACCGAATGGGAGGATGTTCCCGGCACGCGGGTCGAAGAATGCGGCAACTATAAGGACCATTCCCTGACAGGCGCCAGAGCCTGGGCCGGCGAGATCCTGGAAAAGGGCATTTCTTCGGATGCCTTCGAGCGCCGGCTGGTGTAGAGAATCCGGCTTTTGGCAGCTGAAAAACAGAGCAGTGAAACAGTGAAACAGTGATTTGTTTTTGTCGAATTTCCGGTTGACACCGGTAAATGTAAGCGATATATTGATTTTGCAAATAAGGATTGTAACTCTTCGGGAGGCATTACCTTTCAGATTTCTGATTGTGTTGTGTTTTGCCGGAGAGTTTTTTTATCGAAGAGAGGGATGCCGATGAAAGCCATACGAAAGATCAACAACAACGTGGCAGTCTGCCTGGATGCAGGTGGCAGCGAGCTGATTGCTTTCGGCAAAGGCATCGGTTTTCCGAAAATGCCCTATGAGATCGAAGACCTGGGATCGGTGGACAGGACCTTCTATGACCTGGATCCGTCGCAGGTTGCCCTGATTTCCGAAATACCGGAAGACATCTTCCGCCTGTCCTTCCAGATCTGCGACAGGGGAAGCCGGGTCCTGCACTGTGCAGTATCCGACAGCTTTCCCCTGGCTATGGCCGATCACCTGAGTTTTGCCCTGAAACGCACCCGGGAAGGGATCATCATCCGCAACCCGATGAAGCACGATATTCCGCACCTGCATCCTGAAGAATACAAAATCGGGACCTGGGCTGTGCGTCTGCTTTCCAGAGAGTACGGTCTGATGTTTCCCCCGGATGAAGCCTGCAACATTGCCCTGCATTTCATCAACATGGAAACAATGAGCGGACGGCAGGACAGGGAGGAGGGGTTCCGGAAGACACTGGATCTCATCACTGAAGCTGTGGAAAACGGCATGGGATGCATCCTGGACCGGGATTCCTTCAGCTATTCCAGGTTTGCCAGTCATATCCGCTATATGCTGGAAAGAAACAGCCGCAATCAGCCGATTTCTTCGGATAATCGCCGTCTCTATGAAACCCTGAAGAAGGAATATCCTTCTGTATACCAGTGTGTTCAGTCCATCAGTACGCTTTTCGGCCAGCAAATGGACTGGGTTCCCGATGAAGAGGAACTGCTTTACCTTATGATCCATATCAACCGCCTCATTTCCAGAGAAGGATTGTGACTGAAGAAGGCATTACCTGATGGAAAAGACGATCACAGCACCAGCCGGATCCTGCCTGGCTGCTGTCATGGTCTTTTTCATCAGGTTTTCTTTTCCGCAGGGCCCGCGGCAAAGCCTTTTGAAAAGAGAATCCCCCTGGTATACCCAGGCAGGCAGAAACAGACTGACAGAAAGAGACCCTTGAAAAGAACAGAAAGGAAAATGATATGAACCAGTACGAATCCCTTTGCACCAGCATCCTTGAAAACATCGGCGGAAAGGACAATGTATCCTTTGCCACGCACTGCGTGACCCGTCTGCGTCTGAATGTGAAAGACCGCAGTCAGGTGAATCAGAAAGGTATCAACAGCATTCCCGGTGTCCTCGGATCCCAGTATTCCGGCGGCCAGTTCCAGATCATCATCGGACAGACCGTGAACCAGGTCTTTGAGCAGTTCTCCAGGATGTGTGACCTGGAAACAAAGACACAGACCGATGCTCCTTTGAAGCAGAAAAAAACCTTCCGGCACATCCTGCAGTCTGTTCTGGATGCTGTATCCGGTTGCGTGACACCGATCCTGCCGATCATCGTTGCTGCGGGTATCTTCAAAATGCTGGCCGGGGTCCTTGGCAGCGGAATGCTCGGGATTCTGCCTGATGAAAGTTCCTTTGTACAGATCTGCACCATAGTGGGAGATGCGGGATTCTACTTCTTCCCGCTGTTCCTGGCCTGGAGTGCCGCAAAGAAGTTCGAAACGTCCATTCCCGTGGCACTGCTTCTGTGTGCCGTGCTGATCCACCCCTCCATCCTGCAGATGGCGGCTGAAGGCACTGCCTTTGATATCTACGGCATTCCCATGCCCGCGGTGAACTACAGCAGTCAGTTTCTGCCTTCGGTTCTCACTGTATGGATCATGTCGTATGTATACAGGTTCTTTGACAGACACTGCCCGGTATCCCTGCGGACCATCGGTGTTCCCGTCTGCACGATCCTGGTCATGCTGCCGCTTATGCTGTGTATTCTGGCTCCGGCCGGTTACTTTGCCGGACAGGGTATTGCCATCGGATTTGAATGGCTGAGCCGGTATCTGGGGCCTGTGGCTGTGGGCATTATCAGTGCGCTGTGGTATTTCATGGTGGCAACGGGCATGCATCAGACAGTCATTGCGATCACCGTGGCCAACATGGCGGTAACCGGTACCGATGCGGTTGTGTTCCCGGGAGCCTATGCCGGCAACATTGCCCTGATGGGACTGGCACTGGCTTATCTGGTACGCTGTGCGAAAAAAGACAAATCCATTGCTGCTGCCAACCTGGTGACACTGGCACTTGGCGGCATTTCCGAACCGGTGATCTTCACCACCCTGCTGCGTTACAAACAGGCCATGATTGCCCAGCTTCTGGGTGGCTTTGCAGGGGGCACGCTGTGCGGCTTGCTGCAGGCAAACGTCCACTTCATGGGAGCAAGCAACGTCCTGTGTGTGCTTAGCTACGGTCGGGATATTCTGAAGGGATCCATTGCCTGTGCTGCCGGATTTGCCGTGGCATTCGGAGTGGCTTTCCTGCTGGGGTTTGGCACCCGCGGCCAGAAAGAGGAGCTGGATGAACCGGTGAAGGGAAAGAAAATAGCACTGTCTGCAGTCAGCGATCCGGCTTTTGCTTCCGGAATGATGGGCACAGGTCATGCCATTATTCCGGAAGAGGGTCTGGTAAAGGCCCCCTTCGACGGGGAAGTGGCTGCCCTGTTTCCCACCGGCCACGCCATCGGCCTGCGGGATGGATCCGGAAACGAATACCTGATCCACATCGGCATCGATACCGTGAAGGAACAGGGACAGGGGTTTGAAACCCTGGTAAACAGCGATGACAGAGTGAAAAAAGGACAGGACCTGATCCGTTTCGACCTGGAAGGCCTGAAACAGAAAGGCTACGATATGACTGTCTGCATCCTGAAAACCAATGCACAGGATGAGCCGGTCAAACCGGCAGAAGAAGGAGCGCTGGCACTGGAATGAAGCTGATCGTGAACGGGGATGATTTCGGAATCACCCCCGCCTGCAATGAAACCATCATCGACTGTTACCGCAAGGGAAGGCTGACTTCCTGCTCGCTGATGACGAACATGCCCGCTGCTGAAGAAGCAGCCGGACTGTGGAAGCAAAACCCGGGGCTGAGTGTGGGCCTGCATGTCTGCCTGACCGCAGGCAGGCCGCTGACACGACCGGTTTCGCTGATGAAGGAAGACGGGACCTTTGACAAATCCATCTGGGCTGGCGGTCAGGCGATTGATCTGCAGGAGATGGAAACCGAGATCCAGGCGCAGTTTGACCGGTTTGTGGAACTCACCGGGAAGAAGCCGGAACACCTGGATTCCCATCATGGCATCGAGCGGATCCCCGGGGCAGCAGCCATCATGGAACGGCTCTCCGGAAAATACCACATCCCGCTGCGGATGTTCATGGCGCCGGAAGAAAACGGACTCGTCCCCTTTGTGTTGCCCAGATTCTGCCTGGCGAGCTCGTCGGATGACTGCCTGCAATCTCCGGAGGACTTTGTGGAGAAACTGGCCAGACAGGCCGGGGACGCCGGGTGGGTGGAACTGGCCCTGCATCCGGGCAGAGCCGATGTGGACCTTGCAGCTCTCTCCAGCCTGTGCAAAGGCAGGGAGGCCGATGCCGCCAACCTGTTATCAGAGACTTTCGGTGCGTTTCTCGACAGACCGGATGTGGAACTGTCTTCCTGGCGGGGTGTACCGGAAAGAACGCCGGAAACAAACTGACTGCCTGAAACAGAGAAGGCCTGTCTGATCGCCTTCTCTGTCCGGCATTTCCGGCTCGTCATTTCAGCAGTCCACCATCCCTCACAACCTCCGGCCTGACCTGTCAGGGTTTCCCTTCCAGGCAGGATGGACGGTTGTATTGTATTATTTAGTACAATAAACCCGCCTGACAGGATACTCTCCGCCCTGCCGACATGATATAATCAAAACTATCGGAAGATGGAAGGAGTATATATGGCAGTATTTGGCGGACTCTTTTCCGAAGAGAAAAGGGAACTGAAAAAACTGGAGAAAACAGCCGACCAGGTCCTGGCGCTGGAGCCCAAAATGCAGGCGCTGAGCGACGAAGAGCTGAAAGATAAAACACGTGAATACCGCGACCGTCTGGAAAAAGGCGAAACCGTGGACGACCTGCTGCCCGAGGCATTTGCGACTGCCCGGGAAGCCGCATTCCGCGTCATCAACGAGAAACCCTACAAGGTGCAGATCATGGGATCCGTGGCCATGCACAGGGGCGACATTGCGGAGATGAAGACCGGTGAAGGAAAGACCCTGACAGCCACCATGGCAGTCTACCTGAATGCACTCTCCGGACAGGGTGTGCACGTGATCACCGTCAACGAATACCTGGCCGGCCGTGATGCCGCCTGGATGGGCGAGATTTACCGCTTCCTGGGCCTGAGCGTTGGCGTGAACAAACGGGAGCTGTCTCCGCGGGAAAAGCGGGAGGCCTATGCCTGTGATATCACCTATACGACCAACTCCGAGCTGGGATTCGACTACCTGCGCGACAACATGGTCACAGACGTGAAGGACCGTGTCATGCGGGGACTGCACGTGGCCTTCGTGGACGAAGTCGACTCGGTCCTGATCGATGAATCCCGGACTCCGCTGATCATTTCCGGTGGCAAGAAGCAGACCGCCAACCTGTACATTGCGGCGGACCGGTTCGTAAAGACGCTGACAAAGCCGGAGTACGAATTCGACAAATCCACAAAGGAAAACAAGCTGCTCTCCGGCGACTATGACATCGATGAAAAGACCCGCCAGGTCATGCTGACAGACGATGGTGTGGCCAAGGCCGAGAAATACTTCGGGCTGGACAACCTGTATGACCTGGACCACACACAGCTGGTGCACCACATCAACCAGGCCCTGCGTGCCAACTACATCATGATGCGCGAAGTGGAATACGTGGTGAATGACGAGCAGGAAATCGTGATCGTCGACCAGTTCACCGGACGCATGATGCCAGGCCGTGCCTATTCTGACGGACTGCACCAGGCCATCGAAGCCAAGGAAGGCGTGCCCATCAAGGAAGAGACGTCCACGCTGGCCACGATCACCTACCAGAACTTCTTCCGTCTTTATGAGAAGCTGGCGGGCATGACCGGTACGGCGAAGACCGAAGAAGAGGAATTCCTGTCCACCTACAACATGAAGGTCATCGTGATTCCCACAAACCGTCCCATTGCCCGTCAGGACCTGCCGGATGAAATCTATTCCCGGAAGGAATCCAAGTACCGGGCCCTGGTGAACAAAGTCAAGGAACTCCACGAGAAGGGACAGCCTGTGCTGGTGGGCACCATTGCGGTGGAAACCAGTGAGCTGATTTCCAATATGCTGGATGCGGAAAAAATCCCCCACGAGGTGCTGAATGCCAAGAACCACGCCCGTGAAGCGGAGATCGTTGCAAAGGCGGGCCGCCCGGGCAGTGTGACCATTGCCACGAACATGGCCGGCCGTGGTACCGACATCAAACTGACAGAACAGAGCCGGAAACTCGGCGGTCTGGCAGTCCTGGGCTCCGAGCGGCATGAATCCCGGCGTATCGACAACCAGCTCCGCGGCCGGTCGGGCCGTCAGGGCGATCCCGGATTCTCCCGGTTCTATGTCTCCCTGGAGGATTCGCTGATCGTGCGTTTCGGCGGTGACAAGCTGCAGGCGCTCTTCAACAAGATGGGCGACGAGCAGATCGAGTCCAAGGCCGTGACGAAGTCCATCACCATGGCGCAGAAGCGTGTGGAAGGCTTCAACTTCGATACCCGGAAAACGCTCCTGGACTACGATGACGTGCTGCGGCGGCAGCGTGAGATCATCTACGCGCAGCGCAACAAGATCCTGGAGAGCGAAGAAGTCCATGACCTGGTGAAGGTGATCCTGGAGAAGGCCATTGACCAGGCCATGCAGGCAAACCTGTCCAATGAAAAGAAACAGTCCGTGGATGCAGCGGGCCTGGCGAAGTCCCTGGAAATGATGGGCCTGCAGGATGACAAGGCCATCCATGCGGAGGAACTGGAAGGCAAGTCCTTCGACGAAATCCGTGACTACCTCTACGACAAGGTATGGAACGGCTACGAAAACGAGATCAAAGATGTCCGCAGCCAGTTTCTGCCCTTCGAGAAGACGGTGGTCCTGCGCAACATCGACCGCAACTGGATTGAGCACATCGACCGCATGGACAAGCTGCGTTCGGGCATCTATCTGCGTTCCTATGCGCAGAACAACCCCCTGCAGCAGTATGTGCAGGAAGGATTCGACATGTTTGAGGACATGAACACCCGGATCGACCGGGAAATCGCGTTCTTCCTCATGAAGGTGCGCATCCGGCGGGAACCGCAGCAGGCATAAAATGGTCCGGTCGGTGCCTGCCGGCTGGGCGGACACAGACACAGACCGCTGTGTCAGACCCGGGACCCTCGCGAAGGGTCCCTTTGTCCTGTTATACTGACAAAAAGGCAGCTGCCGCCTGTCAGGCAGGAAGAAGCAGAAAAACGGTCCGGAGACCGGGAAGGTGATACGTGATATGGAACTGTATGAACTGAGACAGAATCTCGCCGCAGATCAGGAAAAACTGACAGCCCTTGGAGAGTCGCTGGATCTGCCGGCCAAGGAAGAGGAGATCCGATGCCTGGATGATGCGACCATGGAGCCGGATTTCTGGAGCGACCAGAAAAAGGCCCAGGGTGTCATCCGCAAGCGCAACGGGCTGAAGGACATCGTGGATTCCTATGAGTCGCTTAAGGAACAGTATGACGGCCTGGCCGAAACGGCTGCGGTGCTCAAGGATGACTTCGATGAAGAGCTCATGGAAATGGCAGAGGAAGAATATGCCGGGGCTTCGAAGGGTATGGAGGAATTCGAGATCAAGGTCCTGCTTTCCCATGAATATGACAGCTCCAACGCCATCCTGGAACTGCATCCGGGTGCCGGCGGGACGGAGTCCTGCGACTGGGCGGGGATGCTGTACCGGATGTATACCCGCTATGCCGAACGCAAGGGCTACAAAGTCACGGTCCTGGACTACCAGCCGGGGGAAGAAGCCGGCATCAAGAGCGTGACCATGCTGGTGGAAGGCGACAAAGCCTACGGGTATCTCAAGGGAGAAAAAGGCGTGCACCGCCTGGTGCGGATCTCGCCCTTTGACGCAGGGGCCCGGCGTCACACATCCTTTGCCAGCCTGGACGTCATGCCGCAGTTCAATGACGAAATCGAAATCGAGATCAAGCCCGAGGACCTGATCGTGGAAACCAAACGGGCCAGTGGAGCCGGCGGTCAGCACATCAACAAGACCGACAGCGCCATCCGCATGGTGCACAAGCCCACAGGCATCGTGGCCACCTGCCAGTCGGAACGAAGCCAGATCCAGAACCGGGAAAAGGCTTTGCAGATCCTGAAGTCCCGGCTGTATCAGCTGGAGATCGAGGAGCAGGAAAAGAAGATCCGGGAACTCAAGGGAGAACAGTCCGCCAACGAATGGGGCAGCCAGATCCGCAGCTATGTCCTGCATCCCTACACCATGGTGAAGGACGTGCGAACCGGACAGGAAACCAGCCAGGCACAGAGTGTGCTGGACGGCGACCTGGATGACTTCATCTTCGCCTTCCTGAAATCCCAGGTGGCGTAGAGCCAGAACCAAACGCAAGCGCCCGGCATATGCCGGGCGTTTCGATTTGTTTGTTTCCGGTATACAGAGGAACGCTGTTGCAGACAGGCCGGCTTCAGCCATAAGAAGCAGCCCACCAGACGGAGGACGGTGTCAGATACATGTGATATGCCACCGGGAGGGCGCGGAGATTGACGGTCATACAGAAGTTAGTATATACTAACTGCGGACAGAGAGACCGGGATCATTCCGGATCTCTCCAGGAGAAACACCATGATCAGACGAAAACTGAACAAATACATGTGGGTTCTCTCCGGTGCCGTGCTGCTGTATGCAGCCGGCCTCCCGCTCTAGAGAACCAGCCAGAACAATACAGACCAGACTGGGTTGTCCATTTCCTGCAGCATGAAAGAGGAAGGGTGACCCGGTCTTTTTGCATCGGCAGTCTGTCACCTGCCTCCGGCGGTCTCTGCCCGGAGCCTGCTGACAGAAAAAGCGGGAAGCGACACACTGTGTCCTTCCCGCTTTCCTGTCATTTGGCTCACACCATCGGCATCAGCTCAGTTTCATCAGCTCTTTTCAAACAGGTCCTTTCCCGCACCGCATACAGGGCAAACCCAGTCTGCCGGGAGCTCTTCGAAGGGGATCTCTCCGTCGTAGACATAGCCGCACAGGCTGCACGTCCAGACAGGGGCGCCCTCTTCCTTTTCTTCCATAGCCGCTTCTTCCATCGCCGCGCCTTCACATGTGAACAGGTCCTTCGTTGCCCCGCACATCGGACAGGTCCAGTCCCCGGGCAGATCTTCGAACGGAACCTCTCCATCATAGACATAGCCACACAGACTGCACGTCCAGACAGGACCCGTCGCAGAAGCTGTCACTTCTTCGGTCTCGACAAGCTCTGCCTCCGGTTCCTCGGCCGGTTCGAACAGATCCTTCGTTGCGCCGCATACCGGACATACCCAGTCTGCCGGCAGGGCCGCAAAGTCCGTGCCTGCGCTGACACCGTTCTCCGGATCGCCCACCTGCGGGTCATAGACATAGCCGCACAGACTGCAGACCATCAGCTGCCCCGGTGTCCCGGGTTCCTGTCCGGAGAGCTCCTTTGCCAGCATGGGCAGGATGACGTTCATATCCCCGACAATGCCGTAGTCTGCCCGTTTGAAAATCGGCGCATTGGGATCCGTGTTGATCGCCACCACCGTTGTCACATCTTCAATGCCCTTCAGGTGCTGCACCGCACCGGAGATACCCGCTGCGATGTACAGGTCTCCATGGGTTTTCTGCCCCGACAGGCCGATATACCGGTCCATGCCCATGAAGTGATGCACCTCTGCCGCCGGGCGTGAACCCGCAAAGACAAAGCCCATGGCTTTCGCAGCTTCTTCGGCAGCTTTCGCATTCCGGACATTGCCGGCACCCTGGCCGATTGCCAGGATCTTCTTCGCGGACGCAATGGGGGCATCCACCGCCTCCGGTTCGCCGAGTCCTTTCTGCCGCAGGATAGATACCAGTTTCTTTACCGATGCCTCCAGTGACAGCTCGTCGATCATCTGCGCCTTCTTTTCGGTTTCCTTTCCGGATTTTTTCATCTTGCCCAGGATGTGACTTGCAATGACCACCCGCTGAATCTCGTTGGTTCCCTCGTAAATCGTGGTGATCTTCGCGTCCCGGTACCGTCGTTCCACGCCCATTCCCTTGAGATAGCCGCTGCCGCCGAAAATCTGCAGTGCGTCGTTGCAAACCTCCAGGGCGATGTCCGAGGCATACATCTTCGCCATGGCCGCTTCCTTGGAATACGGCTTGCCCGCCTGCTTGAGCTCCGCCGCCTGATAGACCAGCAGTCTGGCAGCCTCGAGCTTTGTGGCCATATCCGCAAGCTTGAAGGAAATCCCCTGATTCATGCCGATGGGGGCGCCGAACTGCACGCGTTCCTTCGCATAGGCCAGGGCATCCTCATACGCACCCTGGGCGATGCCCAGTGCCTGGGCGGCAATGCCGATGCGCCCGCCATCCAGTGTGGCCATAGCAATCTTGAAGCCCTGTCCTTCGAGCCCCAGCAGGTTTTCCTTCGGGACACGCACGTTGTCAAACTGCAGCTCCGCTGTGCAGGAGGACCGGATGCCCATCTTGTCATAGGGCTTCGAGAAGGTGAATCCGGGCATGTCCTTTTCGACGATAAACGCCGAAATCCCGCGGGTGCCCTTTGCGGGATCCGTGCTGGCGAACACCACATAGGTGTCGGCTTCCGGGGCATTGGTGATGAAGATCTTCCTGCCGTTGAGGATATAGTCATCCCCGTCCTTCACGGCTGTGGTCTCTGTGCCGCCGGCATCACTGCCTGCATTCTCCTCTGTCAGGCCGAAGGCAGCCAGTTTGCGGCCGGAGGCGATATCCGGCAGGTATTTCCGCTTCTGTTCCTCGTTTCCGAAATGGGCAATGGGGTAGGTGCCCAGGGAAGTGTGAGCAGAGAGGATGACGCCGATGCCACCATCCACGCGGGAGAGTTCCTCGACGGCAATGGCGTAGGATTTCACATCTGCGCCGGCACCTTCGTACTCCGTTTCATAGGGCAGTCCCATGAGACCGGCATCGGCCATCTGCTTCACGAACTCCCGGGGAAACTTGTCGTTCAGGTCCAGGTCCATGGCCATGGGCGGGATGTTGTCTTCCGCCAGGGTCCGCACCTTCTGCCGGAATGTCTCGTAGTCAGTCATGTTCGTATTCTCCTTTTTATTCAGTATAGCTTTTTATTCAGTATAGCGGTTCCAATTGGTGCATTTCTGACACTTTGCTTTGCGTTGTCTCAAAGACTGTGTCTCGCGCGGCTTTCCGGGAGCCGGGAAACAAAAATGGTATACTGTCCACAGGAGTGATTGCATGCCGAAATACCAGGACCTGTACCAGGACCTTGCAAAAAAGATCCGGGAGGGCACCATCAAGGAAGATACATGGCTGCCGTCCGAGCCGCAGCTCATGGAGCAGTACGGCACAGGAAAGGACACCGTCCGAAAGGCCCTGTCCATGCTGGCCCAGGATGGATACATTCAGAAGGAACACGGAAAGGGCAGCCTGGTGCTGCACGTGGAGAACCAGCCGCAGCTGCTGGACCTGGCCGCCTATCCCTATCTGCCGGAGGCACCGGGGTGCGAAACGAAGGTGCATTCTGTCCGGCTCATCCAGCCGACAGGGGAAATTGCCCGGAGTCTGGGATACACCGCCAGGCACAAAGTCTGGAAAGTGCAGCGGACCCGCTGCATTGACGGAGAGCCGGCGGTGCTGGAAACAGACTACATCGATCCCACCATTGTCACGGACCTGGACATGGACAGTGCCCGCATCCCTGCCTGGCAGCATGTGCAGGATGAGCTGGGACTGGATGTGGGATACTCCCGAAAGGAAATCACCCTGCGCCCGGCGTCTGCCAGGGAAGCCTCGGGACTGCGGCTGCAGCCCGGCCAGCTGGTGGTGGTGGTCCGTTCCTGGACGAGCCTCGAGGATGCCAGGCGGCTGGAATATACCGTGGCCAAACATCACCCGGACAAGTTCCGGTATACGGATTTTCTGCGGAAAAACAAAAAAGGATAAGAAAACACCGGTTTTCCGGACCTGCCTGACCAGGCGGTTTTGTGGAAAGCCGGTGATTTTTCTGTTTTTATCAAGTGGCGGCTATTCAGCTTCCTCGATCGACTGGATTTTCCAGACGTCGCTGTCCTTTTCCTTCACGACTTTGAAGTTCAGTACTTTGTCCTCGGGCTGACGCCCGGCGATCTGCTCATACATGCGGTCAAAGACGAGTTTTCCCAGGTCTCCCAGGATTTTGTCCTGATCGGTCTCCTCCGGATGCTCTTCACCGTATTTGCGGATGTCTTCTGTCAGACCGGCTTCAATGTCGCTCATCATGGCCTCCGGATCGAGTTCATTGACCGCGATCCCCGTGATGCCGGTTCTGACAGTGGCGGTGCTTCCGTGGCCCGAAACGCTCTCAATTTCGTAGGTCTGGACCGCCAGGGCGGTTTCCTTTTTCTGGAATTCGGCTGCCTGGGCATCAAAGGCTTCACCGAAGCCGGCATCCTTGAGCAGGGCGTCAAACTCGCTGGTATCTTCCAGCAGGCTGTCCTTTCCTTCCATATCCGCAGATTCAAACTGCGCAGCTTTCTCCAGGTCGCCTTCCTGGATGGCATTCAGAAACCCGGTCACCGGGGCTTTGGCGGCTTCTTCATCCACAGGCTGGCAGCCCGCCAGCAGCAGGCAGCCCAGGATCAGGGAAATGATTCGTTTCATAAGACATTGCTCCTTTTTCTCATTATACCGGCATTCAGGCCCCCGACCGGATGCGGGCACTTTGCGGGACTCACACAGGAGAACACAGGGCTGCTGCAGGTATGGTCCCGGCATGCGGCTCTGTTCCAAGTGGCCGGAGGCTGGTCTGTTCAGGAGAAAAGATTTGGTCTGTCCAATGTTTTATGATGCAGGTAGATGCCCGTGCCGGTCCGGATCGTCACCTGGACAGGTGACAGACCGGAATCTGCTGTCTCTGTCTTTACACCAGCCATCGGCAGGGGTATAGTAAGCCTATAAAACTACTAGGTATAGTAGGTGATTAAGAAATCACAAAAGGAGGACCCTATGGCAGTACACAACAGCATCCTGGATGCAATCGGACACACCCCGCTGGTCCAGGTGGAAGACACCCCGGCAAAGATCCTGGTGAAGGTGGAAGGAATGAACCCGGGCGGATCCATCAAGGACCGCATCGCCATGAACATGATTGAATCCGCAGAGAAGGCAGGGAAACTGAAGCCAGGCGCCACGATCATTGAACCGACATCGGGCAACACCGGCATCGGCCTGGCCATGGCAGGATCAGCAAAAGGCTACAAGGTCATCATGACCATGCCCGAGACCATGAGCATCGAGCGCCGGAAACTCCTGAAGGCCTATGGGGCCGAGGTGGTGCTCACACCGGGGGCACAGGGCATGAAGGGTGCGATCGCGAAGGCCGACGAGCTGCACAAAGAGATCCCCGACAGCTTCATTCCCTCACAGTTCTCGAACCCGGCCAACCCGGAAATCCATTACCGGACCACAGGCCCGGAAATCTGGGAGGACACAGATGGAAACGTGGATGTGTTTGTGGCCGGTGTCGGCACAGGCGGTACGCTCTCGGGCACAGGAAAATACCTGAAGGATAAGAATCCCGAAGTCAAAATCTTCGCCGTAGAGCCGGTCACGTCCCCGGTGCTGTCCGAGGGCAAGGCCGGACCGCACAAGATCCAGGGAATCGGCGCGGGATTTGTGCCTGAAACGCTGGATACCTCCATTTACGATGGGGTGCTGACGATCAGCGACCAGGAAGCCTTTGAAGGCGGAAGGGAACTGGCACGGAAGAAAGGCATCCTGGCGGGGATCTCCTCCGGTGCCAACTACGTGGCGGCGAAGAAACTCGCCGAACGTCCGGAGTTTGCGGGAAAGACCATTGTGACGGTGCTCCCGGATACCGGTGACCGCTATCTGTCCACGGCTCTGTTCGAGGAACAGGCCTGAAAGAGACCAGAGACTGTATATAAAAAGACACAGAGGCAGAAGTCCGCAGGGATCCGCTCTGTGTCTTTTTAGCTGTCAGACTGTCATTGCCAGGTCTGTTCAGGAAGCAGCGGCGATTCTGGCACCCTGATCCCACAGACCGGCGTACACCAGCTCCCCGGTATCGGTGTATTCCCGGCCAAAGCCGTGGTAGCTGTCGTTGGAAAAGCCGCCTTCGTAGCGGATCGTGCCGTTTTCGTGAAACAGCGTGCCCTGTCCGTTCTTCGCGTTCCAGTCCCACTCGCCTTCGTATTCGGGAATGGCATCCGGGAGGAAGGAAATGCCCGATCCCCGGCGGACGCCGTTGAACAGCTGGCCGTCATAGATGACATTTTCCCCCAGTTCGTCGTAGAGGATCCCGAAACCGTCCAGGACATCGCAGCACCAGTTGCCTTCGCTTATGCGGGTGCCGTCGATCCAGTAGCTGCGGCCGTAGCCATGGCGGAACCCGTGTTCAAACCGGCCTTCGTAAATCACCGTCCGGCCATCTGTGTGATAGAGACGCCCCTGTCCGTGCCGGCGGTCATTTTTCCACTGCCCGGCGTATTCCAGCGTGCCGTCTTCGCGATAGAGGCAGCCGTATCCCTCCCGTTTTTCGAAGGACAGGCTGCCTTCATACCAGACGGTTTTTCCGTCCGCAAAGTAATAGGTGCCGCGTTCATGTGGCCGGTCCTGATTCCAGACCCCTTCATAATGCAGCGAGCCGTCACTGCGGTAAGACCGGCCGAAGCCGTGAAATGCATTGTTCCGGAACGTGCCGTCGTACTGAATCGTGATGCCGTCCCGGTAATAGAGACAGCCCTCGCCGTTGGCCATTCCGTCGGACCAGAAGCCTGCGAATTCCAGTGCTCCATCGGGGTACCAGGACTTGCCGTACTGTTTCTGCTCCATGATACTTGCTCCTTTCTTCTTCAAATTTCCTTTCAGTTCATGAAGTCAGCTTAACATATCAATGTATAGCCATGTCCTGACAATCCCGCGGGGTGTGTCTCAACAGCTGTACCAGCGACTGGGCGATGTGACGGGCCATTTGCTGCTGTCCCTGAATGGTGGGATGCATGGCATCCCCGCCGAGTTCCACGGGTGTGTTCCAGAGGTCGATGACCGGAACGCCGGCAGACAGAATGACCTGGCGAATGGTTTCCAGGCGCCGGTTGAGGGCCAGGATCCCGGTTTTCGGCGGGACGATGGTGATGACCGGTCCGTCTTTTGACAGCCGATGGAGGAGGCTGTGGTACTCATCCGCAAAGTGTGGTGTCAGCTGTTCAGAGTCGTTGGTCCCCAGAAACAGCAGGGTGAGACCGGCAGGACGCGAGAGAGCGACATGGCTGGCGAGCGTGGATGTCCAGGCATTGGGCAGAAAGGACTGCACGGCAGCGCCGGCACTGCCGTAGTTTTCGAAACGCACGCCGCAGAATCTGTGTTCCAGCAGGGCAGGCCAGGCATTTTCCTGCGGATCGGGAAGTCCCCATCCTTCCGTGATGGAGTCTCCGACACAGCGGATGGTGCGGATGTCCGGCGGCAGATGCAGGCAGGATGCAGTGGTCTGAGTATCTGTGCAGATGGTTGCAGTGTCTTTGTTCATGACTGTATTGTAGCGCCGGAAAAAGGAGATGCAGGGGGCCGGCTGCACATATGTGTGATGCGATGTCTCCGGCATTGCGAAACCGGCGGTGTCGGTACTTTGCATATACCGGATCCTGGAGAGACTGATTGAAGCGGCAGCAGATGCCGGGTCTTGCTGAAAGACCCGAACCGGGAAAGGTCCTGCGGAAGAAACCGGACATGGTCCTGAAAATTCCTGAAAAATCCGGATTCCCGGTTGAAATCCCTTTTCACAGGGAGTACCATACAAACAAACCTAAGCGGAAGAGATCAAACGGGAAGATGTGCACGAAGAGAGTCCGGGCTGGTGGAATCCGGGCGGCGGCAGTCCCGCAAATGGACTTCCAAGGGCGACGTGAACCGGCGCATGCCGCAGTAGCCAAGACGGTGCTTTCCCGTTACAGAAAGAAGAATGTGATGGCATTCGCAGAGCGGGCATTTCCATGTCAATACAGGTGGTACCGCAGATCATAGAGAGATCTGTCCTGTGTCGAAAGTTTTCTTTCGGCACAGGGCTTTTTTATTAAGGGTCATACCGGCAGCTGCGAAGCATCGAAGAAATCAGGAGGATGAACCATGAAAACGAATCTGATGAAAAAACTGACGGCCACAGCGCTGGCCATGGGCATGCTGGCAGGCTGCGGACAGAGTGATGGCGCAAATACCGGCAACACCGATGGCACCGGCAGGCACTTCACCGTCGGCGTGGCACAGCTGGTGGACCACACATCGCTGAACACGATCCGCGATGCAATGTTCGATGAATTCGAAGAACTGGGCTACAAGGATGGCGACAACTTCACCATTGACTACCAGAACGCCGCAGGCCAGATTTCCAACCTGGACACGATCATGAACGGCTATGCCAGCGAGGGCGTGGATGCGATCGTTGCCATTGCAACACCCACAGCCCAGACCGCACAGAACTATTCCACGGATATTCCGGTGATCTTCTCCGCTGTCTCCGATCCTGTCGGGGCCGGGCTGGTGGAAACACTGGAAGCTCCGGGCGGCAACATCACAGGCACCAGCGATGAGGTGCAGGTGGACCAGATCGCGGACCTGATCAAGGAGATCTGCCCGGATGCAAAGACCATCGGCATGCTGTACAACGCCGGGGAAGCCAACTCTGTGACCAATACCACAAATTTCAAAAAATATGCAGAGTCCCTGGGCTATACCGTGGAAGAAGCCACCGGTACGGACCTGACCACCCTGCAGCAGGCTGCGGACGTCCTGGCCTCGAAGGTCGATGTGATGTTCTCTCCCAATGACAACACCGTGGCGTCCGGCATGACTGCCCTGTCGCAGATTGCGCTGGACCACAAAGTGCCGTATTTTGTCGGCGCGGATTCCATGGTTCAGGACGGCGGCTTTGCCACAGTGGGCATTGACTACGAACAGCTCGGCCGCGAAACAGCGAAAATGGTCGTGGATGTGCTGAACGGAAAAAAAGCCGGGGAGATTCCGGTCAAGGTCTTCAAGGATGACCTGAATGTCTATGTCAACGAGAAGGACCTGAAGGATCTGGGCATCGAACTCCCGGCTGAAGTGAAGAACAACGACAAGCTGATCATGGTGACGGAAAAAACTGACGACCAGACAGAAGGAGAAACAGCTGAATGAGTACTGGCGTGATCATACGCGCCGTTGAACTGGGACTGATCTTTTCAGTCCTTTCTTTGGGTGAGTACATTACCGTAAAGGTCATGGATTCCCCGGATTTGACGGTGGACGGTTCCTTTGTGACCGGCGGATGCACAGCTGCGATGCTGACACTGGCCGGTTTCCCGAATCTTGGCCTGGCTGCAGCATTTGTGGCGGGCCTGCTGTGCGGCTGCGTCACGGCGTTCCTGCAGACGAAGATGAAGATCCAGGGGCTCCTGGCGGGAATCCTGACCATGACGGCACTGTATTCCGTGAACCTGCGCATCATGCAGGGCGCCCCCAATGTGTCTCTGTATGCCGTGCCCAAACCCACGATCCTGAACAACCCGGCCACGGTGCTGTACGTGCTCATTGCCATCGTGGCGCTGACTGCCCTGCTCATGTACGCTTTCTTCAAGACCAACCTGGGTCTCATGCTCCGGGCGGCCGGGGACAACGAGGAAATGATCCGGTCGTCTTCCGTGAATGTGGATTCCATGAAGTTCCTGGGATTCGCCCTGTCCAATGGTCTGGTGGCGCTCTCCGGCGCGCTGCTGGTGCAGTTTCAGAAATTTGCGGATGTGACCGGCGGCACCGGCATGCTGGTGCTTGGCCTGGCGGGAATCATCATCGGTGAGGCAGTCTTCCGCCGGTCTGGCATCGGGTTCGGCCTGGCGGCTTCGATCACCGGTGCGATCCTGTACCGCCTGCTGTATACTCTGGCCCTGCAGCTGGGGTTCCCGGCCACGGACATGAACCTGGTCAGCGCCGTGCTCGTGGCAGTCACGATTTCCATTCCGCATCTCCAGAAACTGAAAAAGAAACGAGGCAGCCATGCTTGAACTCAAGGACGTCAGCGTGATATTCAACCAGGGGACGTCCCTGGAAAAACGGGCACTGGATGAGGTGTCCGTGCATATTCCGGAGGGGCAGTTCGTGACAGTGCTCGGCTCCAACGGCGCGGGGAAATCCACGTTCTTCAATGTGATCACCGGCGCAGCGCCGGCTGCCGGAGGAACCATTGTCCTGGACGGACAGGACATCACGGCGCAGAAGGAACATGTGCGCAGCCGCAGCATCGGCCGGCTGTTCCAGAACCCCGAACATGGCACCGCACCGCATCTGACGGTGGAGGAAAACCTGGCCCTGGCGTATTCCAGAAGCCGGGGACCTTTCTCCCGGGCAATCCGGAAAGAGGAACAGGCACTGTTCCGGGAAAAGCTCAAGACACTGGACATGGGACTGGAAGACCGCTTGAAGACCCCCATCGGTCTGCTTTCCGGCGGACAGAGACAGGCGGTCGCGCTGATGATGGCGGTGCTCAATCCGCCGAAGCTGCTGCTGCTGGATGAACATACGGCGGCACTGGACCCCAAGAGTGCCCGGAAGATCCTGGAAATCACCAATGATCTCGTGAGACGGGAACACATGACGGCACTGATGATCACGCACAACATGACGGATGCCCTGACCAACGGGGACCGGCTGCTGATTTTCAATGACGGGAAGATCACTCAGGATTTTTCGGGGGAAGAGAAGAAGAAACTGAAACCTGCAGATCTGCTGGATTTCTACGAAGTGTAAATGAACCGCACAGGTGGCAATGCCCGGCATTGGCACCTGTGTCTGTGTTTTCAGGGGTTGCCATCCTGTGCGGATCGCTGGAAACGGTAAATCGTGGACTGCACCCGCTGTTTTCCGGATAAACGCTGTGATTCGCATCGGAAAATCAGCCCGGAATCGCAGCCCGCAGGTCAGTCACCAGACAGCAGGACAGCGGACATCACCCGGCGCTGCGGACAGACAGCTCCGCCTGTCTGACTGGATGGCCGGGCTGGCACGGGCGGGCCGGCTTGGAAATAGCGCCCGGCAGTGATATATTCAGAATGCGAGGTAATGAATATGAAAACGATGGCTGAAGAACTCCGGGAGATCCCGGCGAAGAAGAAAATCATCACATCTGTAGAATATGAATGCAGGGACAAGGGAACTGCGGACGAAGTGTTTTCCACAGTGACAGGAATCGTGACCGATCACCTGGATGAGCTGGCAAAAATCACCTTCGATCGGAACGAAGCCGACCACACCTGCAAGGTGGAAGTCACCCAGAACGTCTGACCTGAAGGGGACCAGGGAGCCTGAACATGTGTTCAGGCTTTTTAGCTGGCTCTCATGTATAATGGTTTCGTTCTGGGCTTACCGGAACGATGTTTGACAAACACGGAGGAAGTATGGGTATAAGCACCATTGTCACAGTTCTGACACTGCTGTCCGGCGTGGCCCTGTTTCTGTATGGCATGCAGCTCATGGGCGAAGGCCTGAAACAGGTGGCCGGCAACAAGCTGGAACTGATTCTCTACAAACTGACCAGCACCCCCCTGAAGGGGTTTCTGCTGGGGACAGTCGTCACGGCCTTGATCCAGAGTTCCGGTGCCACCACCGTCATGGTGGTGGGGTTCGTCAATTCCGGACTGATGAAGCTCTCGCAGGCAATCGGCATCATCATGGGAGCCAATATCGGCACATCCATCACAGGGTGGATCATCTGTCTGTCCTATATCGACGGGCAGCAGGGTCTGGCTTCTCTGCTGTCGACAGCCACGATATCCGCCGTGGTCGCCATCCTGGGCATTGTGTTCCGCATGTTCATGAAAAAAGATATCTTTCATGCCACTGGCAACATCATGCTGGGGTTCGCCATTCTGATGGTGGGCATGCAGACGATGTCCGGTGCGGTATCGCCGCTTTCTCAGTCTCCGGCATTCACGTCTCTGCTCACGTCGTTCACCAACCCGGTTATGGGCATCCTGTTCGGGATCCTGATCACGGCAGTGCTCCAGAGTGCCAGTGCTGCCTGCGGCGTGCTTCAGGCGCTGTCGGTCACCGGCGGCATCACCTTTGCATCGGCATTTCCCATGCTCATGGGTGTGGGCATCGGTGCAGCGACACCGGTGCTGCTTTCGGCTATCGGCACGGGCACAAACGGGAAACGGACGGCACTGGTGTATCTGCTCAATGACCTGTTCGCCATGCTGCTGGGATCGGTCCTGTTTTACGGGACCAACCTCGTGTTCCACTATCCGTTCCTCGATACAGTGATGAATCCGTTTTCCATCGCGGCGCTGAATTCCATGTACCGGTTCGCGGCGATGCTCCTGCTGCTTCCCTTTGTGAAGGGCATTGAGCGGCTGACCAAAGTGCTGATCCCGAACAGGGAGGATGACGAGGAAGACAGTGATACACTGGATCTCCTGGAGGACCGTTTCCTGAACTACCCGGATCTGGCCCTTGCGCAGTGTCAGCGTGCGATGGATTCCATGGCGGAAAATGTGGTGAAAAACCTGGCACGGGCCATGGATCTGCTGGATCATTTTGATGAAAGGAAATTCAGCAAGATCCAGGAAAAGGAAAGCCGCATTGACAAGTACCAGGACAAGCTGGATACCTATCTGATGCAGATGCTCAAGCGCGAACTGAGCAATTCTCAGAGTACGGAAGTCTCCAAGTTTCTGCACTGCATCCCGGACTTCGAACGGATCGGGGATTATTCCTACGAGATGGCGAAAGTGGCGCGGGACCAGTATGAAAAGAAACAGTCGTTTTCCGGCAGTGCCTGGAAGGACCTGCAGGTGGTCATGCACGCTGTGACGGAAATCATGGACCTGACCATGGACAGTTTCAGTACCTCCGACCGACTGGTTGCGCAGCGCATTGAGCCCCTTCGTGTGTGGATCAGCATGTTGTGTACAGAGGTCCGTCATCGCCGTATCAGCCGGCTGAAGGATACCCGGTCAGGGATCGAGGAAGGCTTTGACTACAATGAACTCGTGAATGAACTGGAGCGGACCGCAGACCACTGCTCGAATATCGCCGTGTATATCATAGAGACGGCCAACAACGACCTGGATGTGCATGATTATGTCTCCAGGACCAAGAAGGATCGCCGTTCCCGTTACAAGGAGTACCTCACGGAATACAGGCAGAAATACAGCATCTGAGACCGGATGGTCTGTACAGCCATAGACAAAAAATGAGAGCTTCGTCAATTTGGACGGAAGCTCTCATTTTTTATCAGTCTGGTCTGTCTGATCCGAATGCTGTGCCTGTTCTTTCAGGTGCTTTCTCAGGGGCATACCGGTGAGCAGCGCCGCAGCCATACAGGCCAGGGCAGCATACAGGGCCCATTCCTGGTTTGCCAGGGCGAAGGCAATGAATATAAATGCGGCTGCAAAATAAAGTATCGTGCTGAATATGCTCCAAATCTTGAAATTCATGACCATATAGTAGCATAATGCGCACATTTGAGCGCCAATAGTTTTTTTTCAGGCATAACATTTAGGAAAACAGCCAAAGACAACTAGAATGTAGGAGAAGGAACGGAAAACGTCGAAAACGCGCAGTTCCTTCATAAAAAAAGACCGGTTATCCGGCCGAATGTTTCTGAATGGAGCAGGTGATGAGAATCGAACTCACGTAGTCAGCTTGGAAGGCTGAAGTTCTACCATTGAACTACACCTGCAGAAACAATGAAATGGTGACCCGTGGGCGATTCGAACGCCCGACCCTTTGATTAAAAGTCAAATGCTCTACCAGCTGAGCTAACGGGTCACATGGTGCTGACTATAGGACTTGAACCCACAACCTACTGATTACAAATCAGTTGCTCTACCAATTGAGCTAAGTCAGCATGAATGGTGGAGGTTAACGGGCTCGAACCGCTGACCCTCTGTTTGTAAGACAGACGCTCTCCCAACTGAGCTAAACCTCCATCACAGTGCCCACTAATAATATCAGGCTGTTTTTGTTGCGTCAACAAAAATACTGATATTTTTGGCGCACTTTTTCACTGAAGGGTCCAGCCATTCAGAAGCAAGTGTTCCGCTTCGGCGGAAACGACTGGAAATCGAGGGATTGTTATGCTGACAAAAGAACGAATCATATATCTTCTCGACCGACTGGACAGGGATCACATCATCCATGTCAAGGAGATCGCGGAAGAACTGGATGTATCCCAGTCCACGATCCGAAGGGATCTGACCGAACTGGAAAACCAGGGAAAGCTGAAGCGTGTCCACGGGGGAGCGATCAAGGGCAGCGTCAGTGAAATCGTTTCAAGACGCAGGGAGCGGAGCACACCGGAAGCTGCACGGGATGACCCGGCGGCTGTCAGGGCTTTGTGCAAAGCGGCGGCGGATCTGGTGGAGGACGGAGAATGCATCTTCCTGGACAGCGGGGTCCTTCCCGCGGGAATGACTGAATTTCTGGCCAACCGTCCGGTCCGCATCGTCACCAACAATCACCTGGTCATTTCCAGACTGAACGATCCCAAAGCGCAGGTCATTGTCATAGGCGGGGACTATATCCCGCGATATGCAATGAGCGGCGGGGCCATGGCATTGCATGATATCAGCCAGTTTCAGTTTGATCGCAGTTTTCTGGAGTGTGCGGGACTGGACCTGGAGCGGGGAATGACGTATACGTCAGATCTGGAGTCCCGGGATATCAAGGAACACGCCATGAATGCCTCGGCCGCAAGCTACCTGCTCCAAAGCGGATCCAGGATCCAGTCGGGAGGCTTTTGCAAACTGCAGCCGGTGAGCCGCTTCTCGAAAATATTTGTCACGGATCAAGAAAAACTGCCGGTGCTTCCGGCGAACTTCGAGGTCGTGCAGGTATGATTGAGATATGCGTATCCTGGTTATTGAAGATGAGGAAACCCTTGCCCGGCTCATAGAGTCAAGGCTGAAGCGGGAGAACTATGACGTGGATGTGGCTCTGGACGGAGACACGGGACTCATGGAGGCTCTTCGCGGTATCTATGACCTGATCATCCTGGACGTCATGCTGCCGGGAACATCGGGATTTGACATTCTGTCCGCGCTGAAAAAGCAGCGGATCTCCTCGAAGGTGATCATGCTGACGGCACGGGGCGCGCTGGAGGACAGGCTGCATGGTCTGAAGGCAGGCGCAGATGACTACGTGACAAAACCTTTCCATCTCGAGGAACTCGCAGCCCGCGTCAGCGTGCAGCTGAGACGGGAGGAAGAAGGCAGGCGGACAGCCGGCGATCTGGAGCTCGCCGATCAGTCCAACCTGCTTGTGTGCCGCACAACCGGGAAATCCATCGAACTGTCCGCAAAGGAACTGGCTGTCATGGACTATCTGCTTTCTCATCCACAGCAGATCCTGTCCAGAGACCAGATCCTTGACCGGGTCTGGGGACTGGATTCCGATGTAACGGCCAACAACCTGGAAGCGTATCTTTCCTTTCTGCGTCGGAAACTCCAGGCCATCGGATCTGCGGCAGCCATCAAGGCTGTCCGGGGACTGGGGTACCGGCTGGAGACAGGAAATGCGTGAACTGAGAACCCGCATGCAGACACTGGTGTTTGGACTGGCTGCGCTCTTTGCGGCGCTGATCCTTGCCCTGGCAAATGGCTTTGCCTACTGGCAGGCCGCGCAGACTGTTCAGGAAAACCTGGACAGCACCAGCCGCCTGTTCAATGAAAGAGGATACGACAGAGAGCTCGACATCCTGTCGTCACTGCCTGTATGCACCGTTCTCCTGAATCATGCCGGTGAAATCACCGGGGTGCTGGCGAGGGATCCGGACATGGATGAGGAAGACCTCATCGCGGCTGTGGAATACAGCATGCATCCCGAACCGGACTTTCTGTACACCTCCCGGTATGTATCCCGGCGGCAGGGGTCGATGATCACCATCGTCGATACCGCCGAAGTGGCAGAGCACCTGCAGGAGATCCTGTGGGGGTCGCTGCTTCTGGGTGCTGTTCTTCTCGTGCTGCTGTGGTTTGGCACCAGATGGCTGATTCTGGTCATGACCCGGCCCATCGAGGAGAACCTGGAGATGCAGAAGAGGTTTGTCGCAGATGCCTCTCACGAACTGAAAACGCCGCTGTCTGTGATCATGGCCAGTGCGGAGGCCATGGAACAGGACCCGCAGCCCAGGTGGCTGCAGGCCATCATCACGGAATCCGAACAGATGAATCATCTGATCACCAGTCTGCTGGATCTGTCCCGAAGCAATGGGCTGAAGGACAAACAGCCGGTGAATCTTTCGGAGACCGTGGAACAGGCGGCACTTCCCTTTGAAAGCCTTCTGTATGACCGGCATCTGTCGCTGGCCCTGGATCTGGAGCCGGGGCTGACAGTGGCCGGAGCACCGGAGGACCTGATACGCCTGACGGGGATCCTGATTGACAATGCCAGCCGGCATGCCGATCCGGGAACCGCAGTCAGCGTTTCGCTGAAACGGGAAAAAGACAGAATCCTGCTGAGGGTCACGGACACCGGCGAGGCCATTCCCGCCGGAGAGGAAGAACGGATATTCGACCGGTTTTACCGGGCAGATGCCTCCCGCACCAGGGCCGAAGGCCGCTATGGTCTTGGCCTGGCCATTGCGAAGAACATCACGACAGGGCATCATGCCGACATCCGGGCATGGAGCCATGGCGGACAGACTACCTTTCAGGTGAAGTTTGAGCCGTTGAGCGAAAAACAGAAATCCCGTCCGTCGCAGACAGGAACCGGGTGAATGCCGGCATGCAGCCGGTATGGAGAGAGATATGAAAGACAACAGAAAAATCTGGATCTGGGTCGCAGTCATTGTGATTGTGATCCTGGCAGTATGGGGCATTTCCGCTGCCAACAAAAACGAAACAGCTGCTGAAGACAAGATTCAGGAACAGACACCTGCGGCTGAGCAGGAAGATTCCGGAATCGAGACCGAAGCACCGGACAGCCAGACACAGGCCGATCAGGATGCTGCAGCCATCGAAGAACTGGAAGGCACGGAACAGGAATAACCTGAACCCGTATCGCACCATAAAGCGCCCGGCAATGCCGGGCCTTTCTGCGTCTGACAGACCATGGATCCCGGGGGGGGATGTACGGTTGCCTGAGCCGGGACAGCTTTGCAGGCAGAGGGTGGCACAGACAGGCAGCGGCTGGCAGTCTGCGCGTACAATGGAACCATGATACTCAACGTCAGCAGCCGTACGGATATACCGGCATACTACCTGGACTGGTTCTTCAACCGCATCAAGGCGGGATACGTGGATGTGCGCAATCCTTTCCACGAACAGAGTGTGTCCCGGATCTTTTTTGAGAATGTGGATGCCTACCTGCTCATCACCAAGGACCCCAGGCCCCTGGCCAGACGCATCCGGGAAATCGACAAACCATGTGTGGTGCATGTGACGATCACCGGCTATCACGGGGATCTGGAGCCGGGTCTGCCGGACAAGCGGGAAGTCATTGAAAGCCTGCGGGAGATTTCGTCCGTCATTGGCAGGGAAAATGTCTATGTCCGCTATGATCCGGTGCTGCTCAATGAACGCTACACCGTGGAGTATCACAAGGTGGCGTTTGACCGTCTGGCTTCGCAGGTTTCGGCGTATGCAGCGCATATGGTGATTTCCTTTCTCGATGACTGCAAAAATGTCCGGAGGCACCAGGCAGAGACGGGATTCCGGCGTCCGGAGGCTGATGAAATCCGCGGACTGGCGGAAAGCTTTGCACGGAGTGCAGAACGCCATGGTGTGATGCTATATGGGTGCAATGAGCGGGAGATCCTGGCACCGCTGGGGTTCAGGGACAGCGCCTGTTTCTCTCAGAAGAAAGCCTTTGAGCTCACGGGCAGGGCCTTCGGCAGCTGGAAGGCGCGAAACTGCGGCTGTGTGGAGATGGTGGACATCGGGTACTACAACTCCTGTCCCCGCTTCTGCAAGTACTGCTATGCCAATTACGATGAATCGCGGATTGCGGCTCACGTGAAGGACCACGACCCGGATTCGAGTCTTCTGTCCGGCCATCTGCGGCCGGAGGATGTGGTGAAACGGAGGGTGAAATGACAGAACTCGAAAAACTGCAGACGCAGCTGCGTGCCTGCCGGCACTGTGAGGGAATGCTGGAGCCACGGCCGGTGGTGCATGGAAATCCCGGTGCCCCGATCCTTCAGGTGTCGCAGGCACCGGGAAAGAAAGTGCATGAGACGGGGATCCCCTTCAACGACGCCTCCGGCAGGCGGCTGCGACAGGACTGGTATCAGATCAGTGATGCGCAGTTTTATGACCCGGATCTGTTTTATATCACGAGCATGGGCCACTGCTATCCGGGAAAGGGAAAAACCGGGGACAAAAAGCCCCCGCGGTGCTGTTTTGATTTGTGGACCAGGCGGGAAATCGAACTGAAGCCGGGGACCCGGATGATGCTGGTGATTGGCAGGGAGGCGGCATCCCGGCTGTTTCCGAAACGGGAGTTCACGGAGCTGGTGTTTCAAGACCAGGAATATGACGGGATCCCCTGTTATGTGCTCCCGCACCCCAGTCCGCTGAATGTGCGGTGGTTCAGGATGCACCCGGAGTTCGAGACACAGCGCATGCCGGTGATCCGCGAGAAACTGCACCAGGTGCTGCGGGAAGCGGGACAGACAGGAAGCGGATCCCCTGGAGCAGATCCTGGCACCACCATGACAGACAGGAAAGAAGCAGAGGCTGTGTCTACCGGTTCTGTGTGACAGTTTTCCTGCTGGCGAAACAAAGCGTCTGCAGTGTGTATGTTGTCGTTGACGCATCGTCGCCTGTCCGCTTAAATGGTGGAGTACGAACGGATTGTTACTGAGAAGGATCAGGCTATACCTTGCGTGCACACAGCAAATCCATGAACGAAGTATTCAAAGGGATTTTTGCGTGTGTCGGGGTGCAGCCTTTTTTCGTGCAGATCCGTGAGAGTTCACGGAAAGGAGTGAAGGAAATGAATGTCGGGAAAGTCATCAACAACAACCTGGTACGATCCAGAGACACCAGAAACAGGGAAGTCCTCGTGATGGGATGCGGCCTGGGGTTCAAAAAGAAACCCGGTGATCCCATTGAAGAAGACCGCATAGAAAAGGTGTACCGTCTGGATTCCAGACAGGATCAGGACGCCATGGAGACCATTCTGGCCAGTGTTCCCCTGGAGGTCCTGCAGGCTCTCAACGATATCGTGGCCTATGGAAAACTAAAACTGAGCCTTTACACAGAGCTCAGCGACAGGCTCATGGTCAATCTGGCCGACCACATTGCCTTCGCGCTGGAAAGACACAGTCAGGGCCTGGATCTGTCCAATGCCCTGTTGTCAAAGATCCGTTCGTTTTATCCTCGTGAATTCGAAATCGGCATGAAAGCCCTGGACATCATCCGCAAACATCCCGGAGCAACCCTGCCCCGGGATGAGGCTGGATTCATTGCGCTGCAGCCGCTGTGTTTCCACACGGACCGATGCTGGGGAGCGGCCGGCAACGCATTCAAGGGTGTTGAAAATCCCTGCCTGAAAGCCAGCGACCGGGGCTGGGCCGTTGATCCCCCTGGCATGCGGACGACGATGAATACGCTGTACGACAGGTACCAGAAACCGCTGTTCATCGTCGAAAACGGGCTGGGTGCCAAAGATGTGCCTGATGCGGACGGGAGCATTCAGGATGATTACCGGATCGAATACCTGCAGGTATTTGCAGGCGATGAAGGATGCGGTGGAACAGGAGGGAATCCCGCTGCCTGGGGTATACAGCCTGGGGCTGCATCGATCTGGTGAGTGCTTCCACAGGCGAAATGTCCAGACGATATAGCTTCATCTATGTGGATCGGAATGACCATGGACATGGAACGCTGAAGCGGTCGAAGAAGAAATCCTCTGACTGGTACAAAACGGTCATTGCCACCAACGGCGAGGATTTGTCAAACGAATGAAACAAAGAGACTCTGTGGAATGAACGGCAGAGTCTCTTTTTCGCATATAGTATGGGGCTGTCCGCCGCGAAGTGTTCTGGCTGATTGCGCATCCGCTGGCCTGAACGGGTTGTGCCGGCCATGGCCTATACAGTCATACGGTCACACAGCCATCACCGGCCAGAATAATCCGACCAGTATCATAATAAGATACTAAAAAAGCCGCGGCAGTCAGCCGTGGCGATATGTTCGAATGGAGCAGGTGATGAGAATCGAACTCACGTAGTCAGCTTGGAAGGCTGAAGTTCTACCATTGAACTACACCTGCGCGATCAGCGATTGGCTGGGGCAACTGGATTCGAACCAGTGGAATGCAGGAGTCAAAGTCCTGTGCCTTACCGCTTGGCTATACCCCAATAAATAAAAAAATGGTGGAGAGAGGCAGATTCGAACTGCCGAACCCGAAGGAACTGAGTTACAGTCAGCCGCGTTTAGCCACTTCGCTATCTCTCCAGAAAAATGGTGGAGGTTAACGGGCTCGAACCGCTGACCCTCTGTTTGTAAGACAGACGCTCTCCCAACTGAGCTAAACCTCCAGATTCAGATTTGATTTGTTGTGCATCGCTTGACGCCTCTAAAGAATACAACGGACCAGACCATCCGTCAAACATTTTTTTGAGAAATCAGCCAGAAAATTTCCATAACGTCCCGGAAGGTCCGGCGGGCAGTCCCGTCAAAGATCAGGCAGCTGTTCTGCCATGAGCCGGCCGGCAGCACGCGTCTGGATGTCAAACGCCTTCCTCCAGAGCCGCACCAGGGAACACTCGTTGATTCGCCCGGCCCGGGCAGCCACTTCTGTATCCAGCACGAGGTACAGAGATGCGCGTACGGTGGTGGTCTCTTTCCCGAACACGGTCTTTCTCTGCAGCCCGCCCAGCTTTTCCATCACGGTCCGGTCTTCCATATACAGAACCTCCGGATCCTGCATCATGAGATCTCCCGCATCCTCTGTGACGATATCCAGGGGAACATCAATGGCCGCAAAGGACGGTTTCCACTGCAGAAGCAGGTCGTGATAGCGCTGTCCCCGCTCCGTTCGCAGGGAAGGAAGGACGGCTGTGAGCTCCAGGCCGGTCATCGGGTTGTCGAGCTTCATGGGTTCCACCTCTTTCCTGGAATATCCATATGGTATGATTGTAGCACGAGAGGAGCTCCTATGATCAAAGCAGGGATCGATCTTGGTGCCGGCAGCATCCGCGTAGTCACAGAAGACGACGGTGTGGTGTTTGACGAAGCCAGCATGATCGCAATTGACGAAAAGGGGAACTGCCTGGCCTATGGCAACGAGGCACTGGAGATGAAGGGGGTCGCGGATCCGCAGGTTCGCGTACTGTCTCCAATGCAGGATGGCCGGCTGGATTTTGAGCTGCTGGGAAAACTGTTTGACCAGCTGTTTTACCAGCTGAAGCTGTTCAGAATGTTTCAGAAAACCGTTCTGGTTCTGTCGTATCCCTCCGGGCTCGACAGCCGGGATGTGGAGCAGCTCAAGGAGCAGCTGCTGCAGATGGGCGCCTGGAAGGTGTATTCGGACCAGGAAATCTGGGTCTCCGCCATTGGGGCGGGCCTGGACGTGAGCCTGCCTGTTTCCAGCTGTGTCCTGAACATGGGGGAGCGCAGCTGCGACATTGCTGTATTCTCCAGAGGCGTGATCCAGAAACAGGACAAGTCTGCAGATGCCGGTCTGCGTGTGAAAAACGCCATCCGCCGCTGGCTGCATGACAACCGCCGGATGGCTGTCTCCCAGATGACGCTGGAGCGCATCTGCCGAAGCCTCGGATCCGTGGTCCCCAGGCCCAATCCCAGGCAGATGGAAATCACCGGGGTTTCCACTACCGACCGCACAGCCCGGCGGGAGATCATCACAGAAAACGACGTGGCCCAGGCACTGGGTCCGCTGTGCGAGGAATGGGCTTTGTGGATCGCCCGGTTTCTGCAGGACCTGGACCCGCATCAGCAGGATGATGTCCGCATGCGCGGCATTGTGAGCTGCGGCGGGACCATGAAGCTGGCAGGGCTGTCGAATTACCTGCAAAGTGTGCTCAACTGCCCGGTCTATGTGACAGAAGATCCGACCATGACCGTGACCGATGGTCTGTCCATTCTTCTGACACGCATGGAATAACCGGTTTTTTCAAAGCGGAAGGGCATCCGCTTGTTTTCGGCTTGCACATTTGATACTGTAATAGTTGGCTATTTATGACTATGGAACCGGCCAGGTGCCGGCCCGTTGACTGAATTCAGGCACATCACATCATCAAGGAGGCGAATATACATTCATGGCTAAACAGGACATGATCGAACTGGACGGTGTCGTTGTCGATACACTGCCCAACGCTGCTTTCAAGGTAAAACTGGAAAACGGACACGAAATCCTTGCCCATGTATCCGGCAAGATCCGCATGCATCACATCCGCATTCTGCCCGGTGACAGAGTGACAGTGGAAATTTCTCCCTATGACCTCACACGCGGCCGAATCACCTTCCGCCGCAAATAAGCATACAGCTGATATGATTTCCGTGAACGGAAAGAAATTTTAGGAAGAAGGAGAACCATGCAGGAATTCGAACGCGCGACCTTTCACAAAGAATCCCAGGAAGACCGTCTCGATAAGGCAGTTTTTCTGTTTGAACCCCTGGAAAGGGGATTCGGCACCACAATCGGAAATGCCATCTGCCGGACCATGCGTTCCAACCTTCCGGGAACCGGCATCGTCGGCTTCCAGATCGAAGGCATGGAACCCGGTGACACCACCATCAGCGGCCTGCTGGAGGACACAACCGCGCTGATCCTGAACCTGAAGGCACTTATGCTGACAGGCGACGTGGATGAAGCAGTGCAGCTGCAGGTGCACAAAAAAGGCCCGGCCATCATCACCGCCGCGGACATCATCTGCCCGGAGGAAGTGGAAGTGTCGGATCCGGACCAGATCATCTGCACCCTGGAAAAGGGAGCCGATCTGAACATGGATCTGTACGCAGCCAGAGGCACCGGCTACAAAAGCGAATCGGACAACCGGAAAAACTGGCACCTGCCCGAAGATGTACAGGCCATTGACACAATGTTCACACCCATCCGGCAGGCAGAATACCTTTCCGAACCCGCCCGTCTTGGACAGGACATCAAATACGACAAGGTGCACATCAATGTGACCACCGACGGAGCCATCACGCCGCTGCACGCTATCAGCGAAGCAGCCGGCATCCTCATGTCCGCCCTTGACCAGATCGTGCCCCTGGCAGATCTGAAGCTGGAAGAATGCTTCACTGTTCAGCTTCCCCAGGCTGAAGAAAACGCAAAGCCCGCCACGCAGATGATTGAGGACCTGGACCTGTCCGTACGGTCCTACAACTGCCTGAAGCGCGCCGGCATTCAGACAGTGGAAGAACTGACGCAGAAAACCGAAGACGAAATGATGCACGTCAAGAACCTCGGCAAGAAGTCCCTGAAGGAAGTCAAGGACAAGATGACGCAGCTCGGACTGTCGTTCAAATCTTACGATTAATGCAGACAAGCCGGATCCGTTCCGGCTTTTTTCACGTCATACCCTGCAATGCAGGACATGACCCGGTTTGAGCCGGAGAAAGGAATACCATGTATCTGACTGCCAGAGACATCACCAAGCGCTGGACAGACCGCAATGTCCTGGATCACATTGATCTCACGATCGACCAGAATGACCGGATCGGCCTGGTGGGTGCAAACGGCTGCGGCAAATCCACGCTGCTGCAGGTTCTTGCAGGAACAGAGAGCTGCGATGGCCAGATCGAGCGCATGAAGGGACTGACCATGCACTATCTGCCGCAGGACCCGGTATTTTCCCGGGAAACTGTCCTGGAGGAGATGAAGGCCCACGCGGCAGCGCAGCCGGAGGCCATTGAAGAATTCGAGATATCTTCCATCCTCTCGCGCCTTGGACTCAAGGACCAGCCCATCCGTCAGCTCTCTGGCGGACAGCGAAAGCGGCTGGCCCTGGCCAAAGCCCTGATTACCCGCTGTCAACTCCTGCTGCTGGATGAGCCCACCAACCATCTGGATGCAGAGATGATCGAGTGGCTGGAGAACCGCCTGCGGAAGGAAAACCAGGCGGTTCTCATGGTCACTCATGACCGCTGGTTTCTCGACCGGACGGTGAACCAGGTCCTGGAACTCGATGAAGGCAGGCTGTACCGGCATGACGGCGGATACGAATCCTATCTGGAGAACAAGGCCGCCAGGCAGGAAGCAAAACAGCTGGCGGCACACAAGCTGGACAGGCTCTACAAACAGGAACTGGAGTGGGTGAGGGCCGGGGTTCAGGCAAGAAGCACCAAATCCCGGTCCCGGCTTGACCGCTTTGAGGAGCTGCGGAAACAGCGGACGAAGGTCCAGGAACGCAGTCTGAAGCTCGTGCCCATGGCCAGCCGCCTGGGAAAGAAAAGCCTGGCGTGGCAGGATGTTGCCTTCGCCTGGCCGGATGGACCGGAGCTGTTTCACGATGTGTCTTATCAGATGAAGAAACAGGAACGCCTGGGATTCATCGGCCCCAACGGCTGCGGAAAATCCACGCTGTTCAAGGTGCTCGCCGGGCGGCTGAAGCCCGTGAAAGGTTTTGTGGAGACCGGAGAAACGGTGAAGACCGGCTGGTTCGGGCAGGGAGAGCTGACAGAGGACCTGTCCCAGACAGTGATTTCCTATATCGAGAAAACAGCGCAGACCACTCCCTGGGGCGGGCAGGAGTTCACCGCAGCCCAGATGCTGGAAAAATTCCTGATTCCCCGCTCCATGCAGCACCTGCCTCTGGGACGCCTGTCGGGAGGAGAACGCCGGCGGGTGTATCTGCTCAAGGTGCTCATGGAGGCCCCCAATGTGCTGTTCCTGGATGAGCCCACCAATGACCTGGATCTGGTGACACTGGACATTCTGGAGGACTATCTGGACGGGTTTCCGGGAATCGTGCTGACGGTCTCCCACGACCGGTATTTCATGGACCGGGTCTGTGATTCGGTATTTGTGTTTCAGCCTGACGGTACCCTGCGCCAGTATATGGGTGGCTATACCGAATATCGGGAACGGGAAAAAGAGGAAAAGGAAGAGCGGAAACAGGAGCAGAACCGGCGGTCGGCGCAGCGTCCCCGCTTGACGAAACAGGGACTGACGTACATGGAGAAAAAGGAGCTGGCAGCCCTGCCGCAGCAGATGGAAGAGCTGCAGGCAGCCATAGACAGTCTCAATGAACAGATGGGCACCCCGATGGCGTTCGAAGAGCTGCAGGTACTCACGGAAAAGCGGGATGTCCTGGAGAATGAACTCGCGCAGGCGGAAAGCCGGTGGCTGGAGCTGGAAGAGAAACAGGAGGGGCGGGAATGAGCGCAGGACACGGTCATCCGCCTGCATCCACCGGCCCGGGAATACCACAGAAGCTGTCTGTACCGGCCAGGCCGCTGCCCCTGACAGTGACTGCTGTGTTCTGCACCCTGCTGTGGGGATCGGCGGCGCCGTTCATCAAGTGGGGATACGACCTGTTTTCCATCTCACAGACCGGTGACATCCTGGTGTTTGCGGGAATCCGGTTTCTGCTTGCCGGCCTCCTGGTGATCCTGGCCGGCAGTCTGCTGCAGGGAAAACTCCTGACTGCCGGGAAAGCCGTGATGGCCCCGGTTCTGACGCTGGCATTTTTCCAGACATTCGGGCAGTACTTCCTGTATTATCTGGGTGTTTCACAAGCCAGCGGCGTGGACAGTGCCGTCATTACCGGTACTGGTGCATTCATTAGTCTTCTCATGGCGGTCTATGTGTTCCGGTATGAGAAAATGACCGCAAACAAAGCCCTCGGCTGTCTGACCGGGTTTGCGGGCATCCTGGTGATGAATGCTTCCGCCCTGACACAGACCGGTGGAAGCCTGATGGGAGAGGGGCTGATCCTGACCAGTCAGGTGTTCTCGGCCATCAGCGCGGCGTTCATCAAGAAATTCACCAGGACCCATGACGCAGTGCTGCTCTCAGGCTGGCAGTTTGCCTGCGGCGGACTGGCCCTGATGCTGTCTGGACTGGCCATGGGCGGCTCCATGCCGGGGGCCAGTGCAGCAGGCTGGGCCGTGGTGCTGTATCTTGCCTTCGTCAGCGCCGCAGCCTACACCCTCTGGGGCCTGCTGCTGAAGGAATACCCCCTGTCCAGAGTCGGGATCTTCAACTGCATCATCCCCGTGGCTGGTGTGTTCTGGAGTGCTGCCCTGCTGCATGAAACCGGACAGGCCTTTGCGCCGTCCACCCTGGCTGCCATGGCCCTGGTGGCCATTGGGGTCTGGCTTGTGAACCGTCCGGAGACCCCGGACAAAAGGAGTGAAAATCAAACATGTGGATCCTGATTCTCGTACAGGTGGTTCTGATCGCCCTGAACGCGGTCTTTGCCTGCGCGGAAATAGCGGTGCTGTCCGTCAACGAACGGAAAATGGAAAAGCTGTCAGAGGAAGGAAACAAGAGCGCAGGACGGATCGCGACATTCCTGAAACATCCCGAGACATTTCTGTCCACCATTCAGGTGGCAATCACCCTCTCGGGTTTCCTTGGCAGTGCCTTTGCTGCGGACAACTTCGCCGGATCGCTGACGGACTGGCTCACGGGCCTGGGCATCGGCCTTCCCAGGGATGTGCTTTCTTCCATATCAGTCATTGTGATCACACTGATCCTGTCCTATTTCACGCTGATCTTCGGCGAACTGGTTCCCAAGCGCCTGGCCATGCGCAAAAGCGAATCGCTGTCCCTGTCCATGTCCGGATTCCTGCAGGGGATCTCCGTTGTCTTCCGGCCCCTGGTGTGGCTGCTGTCTGTCAGCACCAATGCCGTGCTGCGGCTCATGGGCATTGACCCCAACGAGGAGCAGGAACAGGCAGGCGAAGAGGAAATCCTGCTGATGGTGGACAGCGGGCGGATCGCGCCGCAGGAAAAACAGCTGATTGCCAATGTCTTCGACTTCAATGACCTTACGCTGCGGGAACTGTGCACCCATCGCGTGGATGTGGATTTCCTGGAACAGGATGACTCCCTGGAGGAATGGGAGAAGATCATCCATGAAACCCGCCATTCGCTCTATCCTGTGCGGGGAGAAGACGAAGAGATTCTGGGGGTGCTGGATACGAAGGACTTCTTCCGTATGAAGGCCCCAGACCGGCAGATGGTCATGGCCTCCCTCAAACCGGCGCTCTTTATGCCGGAAACCGTGAAGGCCGACAATGCCCTGGCGCTGATGAAACAGGCCCACTGCAAGCTGGCGGTGGTGCTGGACGAGTATGGCGGGATCGAAGGGGTCGTGACTCTGCAGGATCTGGCGGAAGCCATCGTCGGAGTCATGGAGGCAGATGACGATATCCCGGTGGTCACCGGGGATTTCAACCGCTGGCAGATTTCCGGGAATGTGGCCCTGTCAGACCTGGAGGACATCACGGGGATCCGGACGGGCTGTGACGCAGATACAGTTACGGGGCTGATTACGGAAAAAACCGGCCACGTGCTGCGGCCGGGAGATGAAGTGAAACTGGATGAAGGCAGGTATACATTGCGTGTGGAGACCGTGAAGGACCACGTGCTGGAACAGGGAGAGCTGATCCGGGTGCATACGGACAATCCGGCGGTTTTGGCCTGAAGCCGGGAAAAGGGACGAAGGCCCGCTGTCAACCGACAGCGGGCTTTTTGCCGTTTCGCACCCTGTCTGTATCGCTGCAGAAGGAAACCCCTCTGGATGGAGGGGCGGATCACGCGCTTGCTGTCAGTCTTTGGCTGCCTCACCGGACCGGCCGGACTTGTTCTGTTTCTTCTGTCCGGTGCTGTGCTTTCCGTGATGCTTTTTCAGGAAGTGGTGTTTCTTTTTCTCCGCCTCCTGTCCGGTTTCCGGATTCTGTGCAGCTGCGGGCCGGCCTTTGTGCTTCCGGTGCCGGGAATGACCCCTTTGTCTGCCGGAAGCTGCCGGTTTTTTTGCTGTGGGTTTTTCGATTGTCGTTTCCTGTCTGGATGCCTGTTCCTGGACAGCGGTGGCATCCGGCAGGGACAGGTCCGCAACAGGATGAGTGGCTGCCGGGGCCACAGTCTCAGTCTCCGGTGGTGTAAGGGTGTCATGATCCTGCACGCCAGGCCTGCCGCTTTCCACCTGCAGTTCGGGTTTGTGTTCTGTCGGTTCATGCAGGTCCGGTGCCGGTGCGGATTCCTGCCGGCCGGTGGCCTGATCTGCCGGATCAACGGTTTCTTCCGTCGGACCGGTATCCTTTTCGGTCTGGGCCAGGGCATTCACGGCTTCCGGCTTTGCATCTTTTCCGGATTTCTTCCGGTCCTTCGGACCGTCTTCTTCCTCCAGCTGGGCTTTGTATTCCGCCAGCCGTTCCTTCTGCTCCGGGGGCATGGCGGGATACTGAGGATCCATTTCCTCCATGGCCTTTCTCACGATCTGGGAAACCAGATACCGCGTATACCATTTTTTGTCTGCCGGGATCACATACCAGGGAGAGGTCTTGCTGGCCGTGGCATTGATGGCATCTTCATAAGCCTGCGTGTACTGATCCCAGAGTTTCCGTTCCTTTAAATCGGACTCCGAGAATTTCCAGTTCTTGTCCGGATCCTCGATCCGCTCCAGAAAACGCTCCTTCTGGGTCTTCTTCGAGACATTCAGGAAGATCTTCACAACCCGGTAGCCGTTCTGGTGCAGGTACTTTTCATAGTGGCGGATCTGCTTGTAGCGTTTCTGGAAAAACTTCGGGTCTTCCACGATCCATTTGGGCATCATGTACGTCTGGTGCAGGTTGCGGACCTGCACGACCAGCACATCCTCGTAATACGACCGGTTATAGATGGCAATCTTGCCGCGGCGGGGGATATGCCGGTTGACGCGCCACAGGAAGTCGTGGGCGAGTTCGTCCGATGTCGGCTGCTTGAAGCTGTACACATCCACTCCCTGCGGGTTGATGCCGCTCATGACATGCTTGATGGTGGAATCCTTGCCGGCCGCATCCCGTGCCTGGATCAGGATGATCAGGCCTTCCTTCTGGTCTGCATACAGTTTGTCCTGCAGGGCCTGGATGGCGAGCTGGTTGACCGTGGTCTTCTGGACGATTTCCTCCTTGACCACTTTGTCTTCTTTGGCGCCGGTGTTCATGGCGCCCAGATCCAGTTTCCTGGACCCGTCAAATGTATATTTTTTGAGCATGGTGTCTGCCTCCGTTGTCTTTATTGTAGAGGTCTCAAGCCATTCAGGACGGCAGCATGACCGGTTTTTCCAGCCTGTCATCCTGTTGCAAAACCCGTGCTATGATGCAGGTGAACAAGAGGACAGACCGATGGACACAGAAACATCCGGAATTCCGGAACCTGGATCCCGCGCGTAGAAGTCCCGCACGTTTGAACCTTGGCCCGGTAAACCCGGGCCGGTTTTTTGCCGTCTGACGACGCAGCCGGATCGAAAAACAGAACAAGTCATCAGGAATGAGAGTTCGCCTGGCTGCCATGAGACACGAAAAAGGAAGATACAGGAAAGAGGAAACTGCTATGAGAAGACACGACAGAGAAATCACAGACAGAAACGATATTCTGGACATCATGAAACGGGCCAGCGTGGTGCGACTGGCGTTCAACAGCGATCCGGTTCCCTATATTCTGCCGCTGAACTTCGGACTGGAAGTCCTGGGCCAGGACATCATTCTGTGGATGCATGGCGCAGGGGAAGGCCGGAAATACGACTTTCTGGGACAGGAGGCTGCTTTCGAGATGGACATCGAAAACGGATATCTGTATGCGCCGGCCCGGAAAAGCTGCACCATGCCCTATGAAAGCGTCATTGGCAAAGGGGTATTCCAGGAGGTTACGCAGGAACAGGAAAAACTGCATGGTCTGGACTGCCTGATCCGCCACGCCTATCCGGAAGGGCGGGAGTATCAGAAGGATGTGGTCAAGGTTACCAGGGTGTTCTGCCTGAAGGTCACAGACTTCACAGCCAAGCGCCGGATGCCCCGGCCCTGAACCGGGTTGTAAAAACCCGGCTCTTCAGTCAGCAGACCGGACTTCGGGCATCTGCAAGCACTCACCAGCAGCAGAACGTACCGGCAGCCATGGCTGCATAACAGGATTATGAATGAATGCCGTCTGCCTCAAAAGAAAAACCGCCGGGCTGGCGGTTTTTTGCGGTTGTGCCTGGCGGTTCAGCCGGACAGAGAACCGGTTATCAGACTTCGGACTGTGTGAAATACTCATACAGATCCGGCCTTACCGGGTGCTCCAGTTCGTATTCGATCTGCACACAGCTGGTTTTTCCGTCCTTCATGACCGTCTGGTCGAACCGGCCTGTTGGATGCATCTTTCCAAGATAAATGAACTCCTTCAGGTTGTCCTGCGTGTTTCGCCGGACAAACAGCGGGATGTCAAAGGGATGGGCAGCATAGTCCCGCAGCCGGCGGATGTCCTGGGAATCCAGAGTGCGGCGGCTTTTGGACAGTGCGACAAGGGTGGATGGGTTCACGAACCGGTCTTCATAGGCAATGGTGTCCGCAATGTCGTCGGACTTTTCATAATTAATATAGACCGGAAACTGCCGGGTATCCTTGTCAAAACAGTAGCCGCCGACATTCTGCGCTACCATGGCTTTGGGAAAATCCATCATGCGGAAGGACTGGAGATAACTGTAGGGTTCATTGAGAATCAGCCAGCCATCCCGCCTGCGTCCGGCGAACCGGTTTGTCCAGCGGGACAGGCCAAACTCTGTGACTTCACGCATGGCAGTCACGAAGGCCGGATCTTTCAGGGCTGTTTCCCACTGACAGGAGGGGTGCAGAGCCAGAAGCCCTGTCATGGCATCACCGGAGACAGATGACGGACTGCCTGTGTCCCCCTGCAGGAAGACAGCGTCCGGGCAGGTGTCCGCTCCGCTTCCCGACAGCCAGGTGCGGGTGAACTCCGCCATCAGACACCTGGCCTCCTGGTCTGTCAGACGGATGCCAAAGTCCTTCAGCAGCCTGCCAAATGCAGTCTGCCAGTCCGGCTCCAGCAGGGCCTTGACCAGCAGCAGTTCCAGAGGCCTGCGTCCATCCGCCCACTGGGTGCTGACAAACCGCAGAAACTGCAGCTGTGTCTCAGTCAGGACGGGCAGGTGCTTTCTCTGGTCCCGGTCCAGCATTTTCCAAAGGAAATCCGGATAACTGGGATAGGCGCTGTTGGAGAAAATGAGCAGGGGATCCATGGCATGATTCGGATCGTAGTCTGTCAGGGCCGGTACATGCCCCAGGCGGTCCATCAGCAGGGTGAATCCTTCCCGCAGGGCTTTGGCGGAGTTCATCTTCGCCTGGTCAATGGAGGCAAAGATCCGACGCCTGGCCACTTCGTCAAAATACACCGTGCTGGCCCCCGGCAGTTCCCGGGTTCCCTGGGCGACAAACCGCCTCAGCCGGTCCTTGTTCCCCGTCTGACATTCTCCCAGCGCAGCCGGGATCAGGTAGTTGTTTTTGTACAGGCCAATGAAGTCCAGCACCACGACAAACTCCTTGCCGGGTGATTTGCGCAGGCCGCGCCCCAGCTGCTGAGTAAAGACGATCGCCGACTGCGTAGGCCGCAGAAGCAGGACCTGATTCACTTCCGGAATGTCCACGCCTTCATTGAAGATATCCACGGTGATCAGATAATCCAGTGCTGCGGGTCCATCATTCCCGGTAAGCCGTTCGATCGCCTTTTCCCTGGCCTCCTGACTGTCTTCACCGCTCAGGGCCAGCGTCCGCAGTCCCCGGGCATTGAGTTTTTCGCTCAGTCTGCGGGCTTCGGCTTTCGTGCTGACAAACATCAGTCCCATGACTCTGTCCCCAGACCAGCCATAGTAGGAGGCCTGTTCCAGGATGTGGCGGACCCGCTCGTCACTGGTCAGCAGCGAGAATCCTGTTTCGTTCTCCAGTGCTGTATCCGAGACCTCCAGCCCGCTCAGGGCGAAGTAATGAAAGGGACACAGCAGGTCTTCCTCCAGTGCCTGTCGCAGGCCGATGTCCGCTGCCACGTTGTAGTCAAAGAGCTCGAAAATGCTCTGGCCGTCTGTTCGGGCCGGCGTAGCGGACATCCCGAGCAGAAACCGGGGGTGGAAGTAACGGAAGATCCGCTGATAGGTCGCCGCCGCAGCCCGGTGGACTTCATCCACGATGATCCAGTCAAACCGGTCAGCGGAAAAGGAGTCCAGCACGGCTGGCCTCGACAGTGTCTGGACCGTGGAGAATACACAGTCTGCGCCGGTCTGTCTCAGGCCGCCGCCCAGAAGTCCACAGGTGCGGCTGTTTCCCAGCACCATACGGAAGGATTCGAGTGCCTTGCGGGCAATCTGTTCCCGATGGACGAGAAACAGAACCGTGCGCGGTTCGAACTCCCTCACAGCAAACGCTGCAGCGAGTGTCTTGCCCGTTCCCGTGGCAGACACCAGAAGAGCACGCTGCTGACGGTGTTCCATCAGGCGTTTCAGGTTCCGGATGAAATGTGTCTGCATGGAATTAGGCTGGAGGGCGTACTGTTCTGGACTGAAGACCCGGTTTTCCAGGGCAGTCGCCCGCTGCTTCCTGGCCAGGTCATACCGGATGCAATACTCCTGCCGGACGGCCTGCCAGGGAAGAGAGTCCATGTGTTTCCAGAGAGAGTCAAACTGCGTCAGCACCTCTCTGGCATAACTCCCGGCCCCTGCTGCAACCAGGCGTGTGTTCCATTCCCGGCTCGTGAACAGAGCCGATGCGGTGAGATTGCTGGAGCCTGTGATCAGGCGCAGTTCGTCATTCCGGAAAAACAGATAGCCCTTTGTATGAAACCCTTCGATTTCTGAGCACTGAAACATCCGCACGTCGATGGTTTCAAACTGTGCCAGAAAGTCCAGAGCCTCCGGCTGGGTGAACGACAGGTAGTTGGTGGTGAGGATCTTTCCCGGTACCCTGCGCCGCTGGAGTTCCCGGAGAACGGGCTTCAGCGGTTCCAGGCCGGTGAGGGTGATGAAGGCCGTCGAAAAGCAGAAGGAGTCGCAGTGACGCAGTTCGTCTTCCAGGGAGCAGAACACTTTCTCTCCCCGGTGATAGTCGTTGTACAGAAGAGCCGGAACAAACGAGGGATCTGCAGGGATTTCGGCATCCAGCAGCCCGTTTTGGGCGCCTTCCAGGATTCGTTCTCTGGTATTCATGTCTCCAGGGTAGCGCCCGGAGATACGATTGTCACGATCCACGTGACAGGCGGCTCAGCGGCGGGTGTGAACTGCACCGAGTGATGAGCGGGACCTGCGATAAAGGAATGATGGCGTCCAGTTTGGGGGCAGCAGGGAACTGCTGGCGAACAAAAAAGTCCGGAGGTCTCAGAAACACAGTCCTGTGTTTCTGAAACTTCCGGAGTGCCGGACTCAGCTGCCAAGCCACTTCCAGAACCGGCCGAGTATGCCATAGGTCAGGGTGGCAAACACCGCCCCGGATGTGTCGATCAGCACGTCCTTTTTTGACATGACGCGGCCTGCGACATCCGACTGATGCAGTTCATCCAGACAGGCGAGACCGCCGCAGGCCATGATGACCAGGATTGCCTTGAGCCACCAGGGAACCCTGAGAATCGTCAGGATCAGGTAAATGAGCGTGGCCATCAGGAAGTACTCCGAGAAATGAGCCAGTTTCCGGATGTTCTGGTTCCAGTCGTCCCCCCAGGGAGAGTGCCGGACCACGAAGCCCTTGACTTTTTCCGCCAGCTGTCTGCCTTCGGGAGAGGATTCGATGTGTTCCTGCACGTTGTCGCGGATCCACTCGGTCAGCTGACCGCTGCGCTGTCCGGAGACTTCGCCGGTTTCGGCGGAGAAGGTGAATATTGCCAGCCCTGCCATCAGGGCCATGATGCATACAGCACCGGCTAACAGAAGCCGGATGATCCACTTCAGAATTTTCATGCCTTTATTTTAGCGCGTTTTCGCTTTCCTGCACGGTAGACCTTCGCAAAGTCCAGATCCTGCCGCCGGATCAGGGATTTGGCGCATTCATAGACATCCATGGCCGCAATGCAGTCGTCCAGGGCGCGGTGCGTTCCCTGGCGGACTTTCAGAAGCCGGGACATGGCTTTCAGAGAGTGGCTTTTTTCTTCCGGCCACATACCCCTGGCCACAGCCAGGACATCCTGCCACGCCGGATGGAGATCCTTCAGGAATGCCAGGTCAAACCCGGCATTGTAGGCAAGCACCGGCAGGTCCTCCATGAACTCCACCGCCCAGGGCATGACCTGCTCCAGGGAGTCAGCCCCCGCGGCCATGTCGGGTGTGATCCCGGTCAGACGCGTGATGAACGGATCAATGATGCAGCCGGGATTGACCAGTGCCTGAAACGTGGCCACGGCTTTCCGGTCCACGACCTTGATCATCCCGATTTCCAGGATCTTTGCCTGGTGCGGGCGAAGTCCGGTGGTTTCCAGGTCCAGCATGATGTAGGAATCCAGGGGTGTAAACAGTTCTTTTCCTTTACCCATGATTCCATGGTGCCCGATGCGCAGGCAGCTGTGCCGAAAACCGGATTTTTCGGGAAAAATATGGGAATGGAACGGTATGAGAGACTCTGAAAGCGTTTACTTTATTTGCAGTGGCAATTATAATGGAAGACAGTTTTGAGAAAGGAAGGATGTTTTCATGACAACCAACATTTCCATGGAGGTCATCTTGTGCATTGTCATTGCCATTGCGGTACTGGCCCTGCTCTATGCCTTCAACCTGTTCCAGGCAGTCCGCCGGGAAAATGCCGGAACCAAGCGGATGAGAGCCCTGAGTTCCTACATTCATGAAGGAGCCATGGCATTCCTGACCCGCGAATATCGTGTGGTCCTGATTTTCGGCCTGATCGTCATCATGCTGCTGGCGGGACTCGGATTCATTCCCAGCCTGCGCGGCATTGACGGCGTGGGCATCAATGGCGCCATCTGCTTCCTGTTTGGCACGCTGTTCTCCGGCCTGGCCGGTTTTGTCGGCATGCAGGCAGCCACCAACGCCAATGCCAAAGTGGCCCAGGCAGCCCGGGAAGGCGGCATGCCCAGCGCCCTGCACGTGGCATTCAACGGCGGGTCCGTCCTGGGCATTTCCGTTGTCGGCTTCGGCCTGCTGGGACTGGCCAGCCTGTTCCTGATCTTCACCTTCGTTCTGGGTGATCCCCGGCAGGCTGTGCCTGTGGTGGCCGGATACTCCCTTGGATGCTCGTTCATTGCCCTGTTTGCCCGTGTGGGCGGCGGCATTTACACCAAGGCGGCTGACGTGGGTGCAGACCTGGTGGGCAAGGTCGAAGCCGGTATTCCGGAAGACGACCCGAGAAACCCGGCGGTCATTGCCGACAACGTGGGTGACAACGTGGGTGACATCGCGGGCATGGGCAGTGACCTGTGCGAATCCTATGTCGGTGCCATCGTGTCTTCCATCTCGCTGGGTCTGACCGTGACGCTGTCCGGTGTGGATTATTCCATCCAGGCGGCGATCTTCCCCTTTGCCGTGGCAGGCGTCGGTATCATCGCCGCGATTCTGGCACAGCTGTTTGTCCGGATGAAGCGCTGGGAACAGCCGCAGAAAGCCCTGAACATCGCCACCTATGTGGCCACGGGCATTGTCGTGGTCAGTGGCTTCGTGCTGTCCACCATGTTCTTCGGTGACTTCAAACCCTTCCTCTGCATCACAACCGGTCTGATCGTGGGCATCCTGCTGGGTCAGATCGCGGAATACTACACCTCCGACAGCTACCCGAAGGTCAAGGAAATCGCATCCGAGTCCCAGACCGGACATGCGACCAACATCATCGCGGGCTTCTCCACAGGCATGGAATCCACCCTGCTGACCGTGCTGGTGCTGGTGATCGGCATTGTGCTGTCCTATATGTTCTTCGGCATGTACGGCATCGGCCTGGGTGCAGTCGGCATGCTGTCCACCTGCGGCATCACGGTGTCCGTTGACGCCTATGGCCCCATCGCAGACAACGCCGGCGGCATCGCCGAAATGTCTCACCTGGATCCGCATGTCCGGGAAATCACCGACCACCTGGATTCCGTGGGCAATACCACCGCAGCAATCGGCAAGGGATTCTGCATCGGCTCGGCAGCCTTCACGGCACTGGCCATGATCGTGGCCTTCGCCAATGCAGCCAGCCTGGAAAGCATTTCCCTGCTGCAGCCGGGTGTTCTGGTGGCGGTGCTCTTCGGAGCGATGCTGCCGTATTTCTTCACGGCATTGACGATCCGGTCCGTGGGCAAGGCGGCCAACCACATGATCAATGAAGTCCGCCGGCAGTTCAAGGAAGATCCGGGGATCCTGGAAGGAACGACCAAACCGGATTACGCAGGCTGTGTGGACATTTCCACCAGAGCCGCATTGAAGGAAATGATCGTGCCAGGCTGCATCGCCATCGTGTCTCCTATTGCCGTGGGCATCCTGCTGGGCTGCCAGGGCCTGGGCGGCATGCTGATGGGAGCCCTGGTGTCCGCCATCATGCTGGCTGTGTTCATGGCCAACTCCGGCGGTGCGTGGGACAACGCCAAGAAGTTCATCGAATCCGGCCAGTTCGGAGGCAAGGGATCCGATGCGCACAAGGCGGCTGTCACCGGCGATACCGTGGGTGACCCCTTCAAGGATACAGCGGGTCCTGCCATGGACATCCTGATCAAGCTGATGTCAGTCATCTCCCTGATGCTGGCACCAGTCCTAGTGCAGATGACACCGATCCTGAATTTCCTGTTTCAGTAATCACGAAAAAAGAGGCTCCTGTCCACGTAGGCAGGGGCCTTTTCTCTGATCCCGTCAGACTGTCTCTTCCAGGACCTGGCGGATGGTTTCTTCTGACACCGGTCCCTGCCGCAGGATCCGGACCGGAGAACAGGTGCAGTCCACGATGGTGCTGGCCACACCCCCGGCACAGCTGCCGTCCATCACGCCATCGATATCCGGCAGTGCGTGGGCGGCTTCTGCTGCAGTGAGGGCTGCGGGCTGGCCGGACTGGTTGGCGCTGGTGACCAGCAGCGGGGCATCCAGCTGTTTCATGACAGCCAGCAGGGCCGGGGCATCCGGGATCCGGACGGCGATGGTCTCCATGCCGTTGGTGTAGGCGGGATCCACCTCCGGGCTGCGCTTCAGCACCAGGGTCAGGGCTCCGGGGAGGAAGGCTTGTGCCAGGCGGGCGGCGGATTCCGTGACTTGTGCCAGCCGGGACAGTTTCTCCAGGGAATCGGTCATGAAGGGAACGGGCTTGGTTTCCGGCCGGTGTTTGGCATGCTTGAGTCTTTCCAGACGGTTGAGGGATCCGTACAGTGTGCCCAGTCCATAGACCGTATCCGTGGGGAAGGCGAGAAGTGCCCCGTCCTGCAGGGCCGCGGCCACAAGGGTGGTTTCGTTTTCTTTGTATCTGTTCATGAGGGCATTGTATCATTGGGCTATGCTGACAAAGACCATTGCTGCCATTTCCACCGCCCTGCAGGACGGTGCCATTTCCATCATCCGGCTGTCGGGCCCCGATGCCCTGGCAATAGCCGATTCTGTCTTCTCCGGGGATGTGCTGCACCAGCCGGCCAACACCATCCGCTATGGCACGATCCTGAAAGACGGCGAGCCGCTGGACGAGGTGCTGCTCTCCGTGTTCCGCGCCCCGCACTCCTACTCAGGTATGGACATGGTGGAAATCAACGCCCATGGGGGTGTTCTCATCACACGCCGGATCCTGCAGCTGCTGCTCTCAAAAGGGGCGGTGCTTGCGGAGCCGGGGGAATTCACCCGACAGGCATTCCTGACCGGCCGCATTGACCTGGCCCAGGCAGAGGCCGTGAACGACATGATCACCGCCACGAGCGATGCCGGTGCCCGGATCGCGGTGCAGGGCATCCGCGGCAGCGTCCGGAGACTGCTGGAGCCGCTGATCGACGACATCCTGAACATCATTGCCCAGATCGAGGTGAACATCGACTATCCGGAATATGAAGACGTTGAAGAGTTGACAAGTGAAACGCTGCTGCCGGAAATCACCCGCTGGATCGACAGGATCGGCCGGATCCTGGAACGGGCCACGTTCGGGCAGCAGGTGAAAAAAGGAATCGACACGGTGATTCTCGGCCGCCCCAATGCCGGCAAGAGCAGCCTGCTCAATGCCCTGCTGGAGGAAGACAAGGCAATCGTCACCGACATTCCCGGTACCACCCGGGATGTGGTGGAAGGCCGGGTGATCCTGGATGGCATCCAGCTCAACCTGCTGGATACGGCGGGGATCCGGGAAACGGAAGACACCGTGGAAAAACTCGGCGTCGAGCGTTCGCGGAAAGCGGCCAGGGAAGCGGATCTGGTGATCCTGGTCCGGGACCCCCTGGCGACGGATGCAGACCTGGACCTGCCCGAGCTCGTGGAAGGGAAACAGCTGATCGAAGTGTGGAACAAATCCGATGTGGCGCCCCGCGAGGGACTCTCCATTTCGGCGAAAACCGGAGAGATTGAACCGCTGCTGCAGGAAATCCGGGCACGGTTTGAACAGGGTCTGGATACAAAAGAAGCGCTGCTGTCCAGTGAAAGGCAAATAGGTTTACTCCGGCGTGCGCAGGCTTCTATGATGAACGCACAGGCTGTGCTGCAGGATGGCGGACTGCCGGATATGGCGGAAATCGACATCCAGGAAGCCCACAGCTGCCTGAAGGAAATCCTGGGAGAAGTGCATCGCGAGGACCTGCTGGATGCACTGTTTTCCAGATTCTGCCTGGGAAAATAAATAAGGAGAGTAGTATGCATATCGAGGAGATCACCGAGGCCTTCAAGGAAGTTGTCTCGCATGTGGCGGAAATATCTGTCAATTTCATGGAACTTCTGTCCATCTGCATCATTGTGTTCACGACCTTCGTCGCGTTCTTCAAGCTGCTGCGTCATGAGAAAAGTGCCAGGGTCTATCTGCTGCACGGGCAGTCCATTGGCCTGACATTCAAGCTGGGCAGTGAGATCCTGCGCACGATCACCGTACGGAACATGGATGAAATCATGCAGATCGCCATGCTGATCCTGATCAAGGCAGCCATGACCTGGCTGATACACTGGGAGCTGACCGATACGGATGAAGAGCCGGATGAGCCGTCGTCCCATGCTGCCCACGCACATCTTGAAGGTGTGTTCGGACATGCCAGGCCGAACACGACCATCATCATCGAGGCAGGGCAGAATGCCCATGTGGAAACGGCCCGTCCCGATGACGTGGATGTCCAGCATCGACAGCGAAACTGACTGTACCGGCACCGGGCCGCACTCCGTTGCCGGCTTTTTTTGATTGCGGTCTGCTGCCTTCGGATCAGCCGGATGTGAAAAAACGGGACTGCATTCCGGTTTGTCATGTGCGGGTCTTTGGCGGACAATGCTGGCATGACGAATCTGGAAATGCTGCGCATCGCAGACAACCTGACAGTTGCCGGTCTGTCACAGAAAACCGGCATCTCCGAACCCCGGATCCTGGAGCTGGAATCCGGGGAACATGACATGGATCCGGTGGAAGTGATGGTATTCAGCCAGGTCTTCTGCATCGATCCTGCCCAGCTGCAGGGGCAGATCAAACCGGTGACCAGCCATGACAGTGCGGTCTGCATCGGAGGCTGGCCGCTGTTTTCGCTGGGGCCCGATGCCCGGGGCATTGTGGCTGTGGGCACCAAAGCCTGCGGGATCGTGTCCATCGGTCTGTTTTCCCGCGGAGTGATCTCCATCGGCTGTTTCTCCATGGGAGGCGTGTCACTCGGGCTGTTCTCTCTGGGCCTGCTGTCGGCGGGATGTTTCAGTCTCGGTCTGCTGACACTGGGCCTGTTTTCCCTGGGGGTGATCGCCGTGGGCAACATCGCGACAGGGATCTGGAGCTTCGGCCTGCTCTCCCTGGGTGTTCGCTGTTCAGCCGGACTGAACCCCCTGGGTCTGCATCCGGTGGTTCTGGGGGGGCCGGCGGCTGTCCGCAATGCAGCCTTTCAGGAGATCTATGAACAGACCCCGCAGCTGCTGCAGCCTTTGACTGCCATAGTGATGAGGCTCTTCTCATGATGATCCTGTTCGTGCTGGCCAATGCGGCCGCGGGCCTGTTTCTGGCCTGGGACACCTGGAGGCTTCTGCCTGTCAGACCGGGCCGCGGCCGGCAGGCTTTGCTGGTGGTGCTGATGGCGGTTTTCCTGTCTGCTTCCATGACCACCACTGTAGCCTACAGCGTGATGGTTTATTATGCCGCGCTTTTGCTGGCGGTCCAGCTGGTCTGGAGACTGGTGAAAAAGAACTGGCATGCGCCCTGGCTGGCAGCCCTGGTCTGTCTTTTGCTGGCAGGCGGCATGACCATCTGGGGCATGGTGCACTATGACCAGCGCGTGGCTACGCACTATACCCTGGAAACGGAAAAAGATGCTTCGGGACGTCTGGTGTTTCTCTCCGATCTGCACTATCCCACAGGGATGACGTCACAGAAACTGACAAAGCTGGTGAAGGAGCTGAAAAAGGAGCATCCCGATGCCTACATCCTCGGGGGCGACATCGTGGATGAATACACCACAGCGCCCCAGGCCCGGGAGGCATTCAAAATCCTGGGGCAGCTGGATAGGACAGCTCCGGTCTTTTATGTGCCGGGGAATCATGATGACCAGGAGGAAGGGATCCTGCCGCCGGTCTACACAGCACAGGAACTTGACGACATGATCGAATCCGCAGGCATCCGCATCCTGCGGGATGACACGGTGACCGTGGGGGATTTCGAGCTCTCGGGCCGCGATGACTACCGGCAGCACAAAAAGGACCGCAAGGCAGCAGATGGCCTGGTAACGGACACAGAGAAGTATGATGTCGTGATCGATCACCAGCCCGTGCAGTCTGAAAAAGTGCGCGAAGCCGGTGCGGACCTGATGCTGTCGGGACACACCCACAATGGCCAGCTGTGGCCTTTCGGGTATCTCATTCATCTCCATCCGAAAATGGACATGGTATCGGGGATCCGCCAGGAAGACGGATTTACGCAGATCACCTCCGATGGCATCGGGGGATGGGGCTTTGCAGCAAGGACAGCCGGGAACAGTGAATATGTGGTGGTGGATGTTGTGCCGGAAACCAATACAGGTCAAAAAGCCGCATCACGATGAAGCCGGCAGGATCCGGGACACAGACAGAAAAAAAGCCTGACTGACATCAGGCAGGGTGGCCGGGGTTATTTGCCGGTCAGGGAGTGGGCAAGATCCAGGACCGCAGCGCCGTTGCAGTGAGCGTAGTCTTTCATGGAGATCACTTCCACCGGCACACCATGGGTGTCCGCGATCTTGCGGGACTTGGCTTTCAGGTAGGCCACCTGGGGAGCGATCAGGGCCACATCCGCATTTGCGATGTACTCCTCAATTTCCGTGACAGGGCAGGCGCTGATTTCAATTTCCTCGCCGTTTAGTGCAGCCTGCTCCTTCATTTTGGCCATGAGCAGGGAAGTGGAGACGCCGGCGGCGCAAAGCAGCTGTATTTTGAGCATGTTCGTTTCCTCCTTCTCGGGTAAGCGTTTTCTTAAGTCAACGATAACACAACAGCCGGGCTTTGTTAATGGGACGGGTACTTGAAAACACCCCGTGCAGCATGTACGATACGATGGAATCAAAATGCGAACAGGAGAGTTAAATCATGGCTGAAAAGATCAAACTGACGCAGCAGGAACAGGTCCGGCGTCAGAAGATGCAGGATCTCATCGACATGGGTGTGGATCCCTTTGGTGCCGCGTTTGCCCGCACCCACAAGACAGGAGACATCGTTCCTGTATACAAGGATAAAACCAAGGAAGAACTGGAAGAGCTCCAGATTCCCGTCACGGTGGCGGGCCGGATCATGACCAAGCGCCGGATGGGCAAAGCCGGGTTCATGCACATCCAGGACATCGACGGTCAGATCCAGATTTATGTCCGGAAGGACGAAGTCGGCGATGCGCCGTATGAACTCTACAAGAAAAACGACCTGGGCGACATCGTGGGCATTTCCGGTGTCCTCATGAAAACCGACCACGGCGACCTGGCCATCCGGGCAAAGGAGTACACCCACCTGTCCAAGGCCCTGCGGCCGCTGCCGGAGAAGTTCCACGGCCTGCAGGATACAGAAGAGCGGTTCCGCCGGCGGTATGTGGATCTCATCATGAATGAGGAAGCGCGGAAAATCGCCGTGACACGCCCGAAGATCATCCGGGCGATCCAGTCCTACCTGGACGGCCAGGGCCTGATCGAAGTTGAAACGCCGGTGCTGCAGCCGATCCTGGGCGGAGCGGCCGCCCGCCCGTTCATCACCCACCACAACACGCTGGACATGCCCTTCTATCTCCGAATCGCCACGGAGCTGCCGCTGAAGCGCCTGATTGTCGGCGGTCTGGAAGGCGTGTATGAAATCGGACGGCTGTTCCGGAACGAAGGCATGGATGCGACACACAACCCCGAGTTCACCACAGTCGAAGCCTATGTGGCATATTCCGATCTGCATGGCATGATGGACCTCATCGAGGGTCTCTTCCGGTATGTGACCGACAAGGTACTGGGAACGCATGTTGTGACATATCAGGGCACCGAACTGGATTTCGGAAAGCCCTTTGCCCGGATCACCATGTGCGAAGCAGTGCAGGAAAAGACCGGCATCGACTTCAAGCAGGTGACGGATTTCGGGGAGGCGAAGAAACTCGCAGCCGATCACGGCATCCAGCTGGAGAAGAAGCACAACTCCATTGGCCACATCCTTTCCCTGTTCTTTGAGAAGTATGTGGAAGAAACCCTGGAGCAGCCGACGTTTGTCTATGAATATCCGGTGGAAATCTCCCCGCTGGCAAAGAAAAACCGCCAGGATCCCCGGTTCACCGACCGGTATGAACTGTTCATTGCCGGTCATGAATACGCCAATGCCTTCTCCGAACTGAACGATCCCATTGACCAGCGGGAGCGCTTCGAGAAACAGCTTGAGCTCCGGGACCTGGGGGACGATGAAGCCAATGAAATGGACGTGGATTATGTGGAGGCCCTGGAATACGGCATGCCGCCCACCGGCGGTGTGGGCCTGGGCGTCGACCGCCTGGTCATGCTGCTGACAGATCAGCGCACGATCCGCGAAGTCCTACTGTTCCCGCACATGAAAAACCGCTGAGTGTCCGAAAGCGACGACGGACAAAGCATACAGTAACGCAAAAAGGCCCCGGCCGGAAAACAGAGATCTGTTTTCTGCCGGGGCTTTTGTCATGTCGAAAGGTGTCAAAAAGGATCTGTTCCGGCAGGAAGTCACGGTCCTGCAGACCTGCCTCCTGGACCGGGAGATGGCTGTCACAGGATGCCGGTCAGTCTGCTGCGGAGGATGTCTCCGGCTTTTCCGGTTCCTGGTAATAAAACAGCACCCGGATGTTCTGGTCGTAGTCCCCAAAATGCCGGCCGAAGAGATTCAGCCCCCCGGGGTGCATGGCATCGGCATCGGCTGAGATCCGCAAAGAGAGCCGGTCCTGTCCTGTCAGCCGCTGCAGGATATCGTCAATGGTGACAGACCCGATCCGGATGCCGTCCATGAAGGTGCCCTCGCTGTTCACTGTCAGCGTTTTGAGCAGACCATATTCAGTCCCCAGAGTCCACCAGGGCGGCGTGTAGCGGCCCTTTCGGTCCCCGAAGTCACCGGGGCTGGTCCAGATCCCCAGGTCCAGACCGGCCAGGGCGAAGGAAATGTCGGACTTCCAGCTGGAATTGAAACCGGGGTGCTCCGAGCACAGCTCCATGCTGATCTCGAGTTCCTCCACCCGCTCCAGGTCCACATCCATGAGCGGAATGGGATATTCGACATAGCCGCTGGTGAACCAGAGCAGCGTGACGGAATACCGGTTGGCCGCACCGAAGTACCGAGGGTCGTCAATGCTGCCGAAGATCCGGTCCTCACCGGCCATGCCGCAGGGGGCCGTGATTTCGCAGGTTTCGTAGGCCGAAATCGGGATCTCCACCTCGGTGAAGGACCTGGCGGAGTTGCCGTAGTTGTTGTCGAAAATCACCTGGGCTTCATTCAGCGCCAGGGAGCACAGTTTTTTCAGTCCCCGTTTGCCCGGACGGGTGGTGCTGCGGACAATGCCCGCTTCTTCGAGGGCCTGAACGTGTTTGGTGACCACGGCACTGGAGAGATCCAGCTGTTCTCCCAGTTCCTTGATGGAGGCATCTTTCTGCCGCAGGATCCGAAGGATCTCCAGACGGTTTTTGTTTGCCAGGGCCTGGAAAAACGGCAGAGCGTCTTCTTCAGCCCGCAGGTACAGGATTTCTTTTGTTTCGTGATTCACAGTTCCATCTTTTCCATGCAGGCAGCTGACTGCCGCCTGTCGCGGTTTCATTATAAACCGCCGGCGCCTGCAGGCCGGTACAGGCTATCCGGGTGCAGAAGAGAACGTCACGTGCAATTTCATCCCCTTTGTCTCATGTCCTCTGTAAGCGTTGACATCGGCTTTTTCTGCCGGTTATCATTCTCAATGTATTAATCGATTAGCTAATACGCTAATTAAAAAAAGAGGGAAAGCACCTCCCGCCATACCGATGGCAGGGTGAATGCTCAAACGAATAGAGGAGGACAAGAGAGGATATGGAAAAGAACCTGACGAAATTTTATGAGCGTCTGCAGCACCCCAGACCCCAGATGATCCGGGAAAACTGGATGGATCTCAATGGTCTGTGGGATTTCTGCTTCGACGACGACAATACCGGACTGACAGAGAATGCATTTCTGGCGGAGGACTTCTTCGACCGGCAGATCTGCGTTCCTTATGCCTACCAGACTGCAAAATCCCTGATCGGACTCAACGAAGACCACCCCATCGTGTGGTATCGCCGGCCGCTGCCGGTGACTAGGCAGAACGGGCGCCGGTATCTGCTGCACTTTGAGGCAGTGGACTACGCCTGTGATGTCTTCGTGAATGACCGGCATGTGTTTCATCACGAAGGCGGACACACGCCTTTCACGGTGGATGTGACGGAATACATCAGCGAGAGTTCCACGCTGTATGTGCGTGCAGAGGATTTCAACCGCACGTCCCAGCCCATTGGCAAGCAGAGCTGGAAGCAGGAAAACTTCCTGTGCTGGTATACGAGAACCACAGGCATCTGGCAGCAGGTGTGGCTGGAGGAAACCGGGCAGCAGTATCTGCGTGAGGTCCGGATGATCCCGGATATCGACAATGCCTCGCTGGACTTGGATATGTTTGTGGAAGGAGCCGGGCAGGATACACAGATTTGCGGTTTCGTACGTTTCCGGGGACAGCGCATCACGTCTTTTGCCACGGCGGTGAAATCCGGCCGGGCACGGCTGAGCGTGGATGTCTCCAGCGAGGACGCCAACTTCCGGCTGCACTTCTGGAGTCCGGCGGATCCCAATCTGTATGACATCGAGTTCGAAGTCCTGGAACGGGGTGTGCTGATGGATCACGTCAGCAGCTACTTCGGCATGCGGGACATTGCCGTAAAGGGAAACAAAGTGTTCCTGAACAACCAGGAATTCTACCAGCGGCTGGTGCTGGACCAGGGCTACTGGAGCGATGGCGGGATGACCGCCACACCGGAGCAGCTTCTGGCGGATCTGACCAAGATCCGGGAAATGGGCTTCAACGGAGCCCGCAAGCACCAGAAAATCGAGGATGCCAGATACATGTACCTGTGCGATGCCATGGGGCTGGTCATGTGGGCAGAACTGCCGAGTTTCTTCGAGTTTTCCCACATCAGCAGCGAGAATGTCATGAAGGAATTCCATGCCTTTGCGGCCAAGCACATCAACCACCCGTCGGTGATCGCCTACACGCTCATGAACGAGTCCTGGGGCGTCAACGAGATTTACAGGGACAAGGCACAGCAGGCGTTTGTCAACGGCCTGTACTGGATGATGCGGTCCCTGGACCCGAGCCGTCTGGTGATCGGCAATGATGGCTGGGAGCAGACCATGAGCGATATCGTGGCGGTACATGACTACAACTCGGATCCCGAATCCCTGATGGCGTCCTATCCGGATATCGAAACAGCAGCGGCAGGCAGTCCCTCCCGGACCTCCCTGCGGCACTGTTTTGCACAGAACCATGCCTACAGCGGGCAGCCCTTCATGATTTCGGAATTCGGCGGCGTGGCCTATGACACAGGCACCCGCAGCATTGACTCGAGCTGGGGCTACGGCAAGCGCCTGGAAGGGCAGGAAGCCGTGCTGGAGAAAATGGCAGGACTTTGCAGGGCGGTGCATTCCATCGACGGCCTGTGCGGATTCTGCTATACGCAGCTCTCGGATGTGGAGCAGGAAGTGAACGGTCTGCTGGACCACAACCACGAATACAAGTTCGATCCGGAAGCCATCCGGCTCATGATGGCTGGGGATAAGGAGAACGGATTCTTGTTCCTGTAGGCCACAAAACCGGGATACTCCGGTCCATGCCTCTGGCTGCCCGGTGCTTCATGATGGGGCAGCCATCACCAGTCAATGATTCACAAAGCGCGTGCCCCGGCAGCGGAGTGGCGCTTACCCTATATAGAAACAACAACAGAAAGGCAAAGACATGAAAACAAACAATGTACCGGGCAAAGTCAGCCGCAGGGAATACCTGGGCTACTTCTCCTACGGCTTCGGCCAGTGCTTCTCCTATGGCCTGCTGGGCAGCTTCATCCTGTTCTTCTACACTGATATCCTGGGGATCTCGGCCCTGGCGGCTTCCACGATTTTCCTGATTGCCCGTGTATGGGATGCCGTCAACGACCCCATGGTGGCCGGGTTCATGGACACCAGACGGACAAAATCCGGCAAGTTCAAAGGCTACCTGAAGTTTGCACCGCTGTTCGTGGTGATCTCCACGATTCTGTGCTTCTTCTCTCCGGATCTTGCGATTCAGTGGAAGGTGCTGTATGCGGCGATCACCTACATTCTCTGGGGCACGGTATATACCGTCTCCGACATCCCGTTCTGGTCTGTCTCTGCGGTCATCACCAATGACCCCCAGACACGGACCAGCCTTGTGACCGCCGCGAACCTGGGTGTGTTTGCCGGAATTGGCATGGTGGGCTCCCTGGTACCGCTGCTGGTAGGTCTGTTCGGTCAGGAATCCCTGGCTGACGGCTACTTCATGGCGGTGATCCTGATCATGGTCGCCGGCTATGCCTTCATGATGTTCGGTGCCACCACGATCCGGGAACGCGTGGAGCCTTCGGCCGGTGAAAAAGTCACGATGAAGGACGTGTTCCGCAACCTGCTGGTGAACCGTCACCTGTTCAAGATGCTGGCGATTTTCTTCCTGAACCTCTTCATGAACATTGTCAACGGCATCATCCTGTATTTCTTCATCTACAACATGGGCAACGAAGGCCTCATGAGCATCTACGGGCTGATGGGCACCTTCGCAGCTCTGGGTTTCTTCCTGATTCCCAACCTGACGAAGAAATTCCGCAAGAAAGACCTGCTGGCGGGCATCATTGTCCTGGACATTGTGGTGCGTATCGTATTCTTCATGACAGGTTATGAAAACGTGCCGATGCTGCTCGTGATGCTCATGCTCACACAGCTCTTCCACGCTTCCCTGGGCCCTGTGATGTCCAGCATGATCGCGGAAACCATCGAGTATTCCGAAGTGAAAACCGGACGGCGGTGCGAGGCGATCACATTCTCCGGCCAGACGTTCATGGGCAAGCTCTCGGCTGCCATTGCCGGCTCCCTGACGGGTCTGATCCTGATCGCCATCGGCTATGTGCCGGAAGCCGCAGTGCAGTCTCCCGGGACATTGAACGGCCTGTTCATGGTCGTATCTCTGCTGCCGGTTGCCGGCGGACTGATCCGTCTGGTGATCCTGCGGTACTACACATACACCGAAGAGGCCTACAGGAAGGACCTGGCTGTGCTGGCGCAGCGCCGCAGTGAAGCAGCTCTGGCGGAATAGAACAGAATCCTCTGTCTGACAGACAGGGAAGGGGACTTCCGGACATCCGAAGGGATGCACCGGGGTCCCCTTTTTGCGCTGGTCCGGTGATCCCGGGCAGTTCGCTTCCAGCCGGCTGCGGACACCGGAAAAGAGCCGTTGCTTCCCCGGGCCTGCAGTCTGGCATTGTCCACTGTGCCGCATTCCCGGAAACCCTGACACTTAAGCCGGTGCCAAACATCAACGGGGTTTGATTGAAGAAAGCGCTTGCGGACATTTAAAATCAAGACAGAAAGAACGAGGAGAGAATCATGAAACAGAAACTGCAGACCTTTGGCCGGTTCCTTTCGGGAATGGTCATGCCGAATATCTCCATCTTCATTGCCTGGGGAATCATCACCGCACTGTTCATTCCCACGGGCTGGTGTCCGAATGAAACGCTGAACGCCCTTGTCTCCCCCATGCAGCGGTTTTTGCTGCCGATCCTGATTGCCTATTCCGGGGGCAAAATGGTGTATGGGGACAGGGGAGCCATCATAGGTGCCTGTGCCGCGGCGGGTGTCACCGCCGGGACCGAAACGCCGATGTTCATCGGTGCCATGATTGCCGGTCCCCTCGGCGGATGGTGCATGAAGAAAGTGGATGCCTACATCCAGCCGCGCACCCCGCAGGGTTTCGAGATGCTGTTCACGAACTTCTCCGCCGGCATTCTCGGCGCCGTCCTGGCGGTTCTTGGCTGTCTGGCCATCGAACCTGTGTGCCTGGCGCTCAACAGTGCCCTGGAAGCCGGGGTCTCCTTCCTGGTGAACCACGGACTGCTGTGGCTGACCAGCGTGATCGTGGAACCCGCCAAGGTGCTGTTCCTGAACAACGCCATCAACCACGGCGTGTTCACACCCATGGGCATGAACCAGGTGGCGGAAACCGGGAAGTCCATCTTCTTCCTGATTGAAGCCAACCCCGGACCGGGTCTGGGACTGCTGCTGGCCTACTGCCTGTTTGGAAAGGGCAGCGCAAGGGAATCCGCACCCGGTGCCCTGATCATTGAATTCCTGGGCGGGATCCACGAAATCTACTTCCCGTACGTGCTGATGAATCCCGTCACCATTGTCGGCCTGATCCTGGGCGGCATGACGGGTGTCATCACCAACTCCCTGTTTCACTCCGGGCTGGTGTCCGCCGCAAGCCCCGGATCCTTCCTGGCGATCCTGGGAATGACGGCCCGTGACAGCTATGCGGGTGTGATCCTGTCCATCTTCCTGGCTGCCGGTGTCTCCTTCGGCGTCAACGCAGTCCTGCTGAAGGCCTTCGGGAAGGAAACCGATGTCAAGGTGGCTCAAAAGGAAGTGGCTGCCTCCAAAGCCTCGTCCAAAGGCGGGATCCCGGTTCCTGCACCGGTTGTGTCAGCTGCCGTTTCCCTGCCGAAGCTGGCCTTTGCCTGTGATGCCGGCATGGGATCCTCCGCCATGGGAGCGGCCACGCTGTCGAAGAAGCTGAAGGCAGCAGGAGCCGACGTGAACGTTCCGCATTATGCCATCAATGACCTCCCTGCCGATATGGAAGCGGTGGTGACGCAGGCTTCCCTGGTGGATCGTGTGAAGAAACAGTGTCCGCAGGCGAAACTCTATCCGGTGAACAATTTCATGGGCGGCGCGGAATATGATGCCATTGTGTCGGCCCTGCTGGCGGGTCCCGGCCAGGCCGCAGCGTCTGCACAGCCGGTGACCAGCGGCATCGCCCGGCCGGAGAGAATCGTGTTCGCCTGTGATGCCGGCATGGGATCTTCTGCCATGGGGGCTGCGGCGCTGTCCAAAAAACTGAAGGCTGCCGGTCTGGACATTCCGGTGGAGCATTCCGCCATCAGCGATCTGCCGCGGGATGTGCCATTTGTGGTCACACACGAATCCCTGGCGCAGCGGGCAAGGACACAATGCCCGGCTGCCAGGATCTGCCCCATCACCAGTTTCATGGGCGGCACAGAGTATGATGCGATCGTTTCGGAGCTGATGCACTGACATGAACTTCTCTCCCAGACTGGTCCGGATCTTCCAGATCCTGCTGGAACAGGAGGAGGATGGCAGGATTTCGGCCGATGACATGGCGGAGCGCATCCGCATCAGCCGGCGGACGCTGTTTCGGGAACTGGAGAGTGCCCGCCGGGTGCTGGAACCCTATGGCGTGCAGCTGAAGACACGTCCGGGACTGGCGCTGGCAGGAAACAGGACGGCCCTGGCAGCCGCCCTGATGAACCAGCCGGTCCAGGTGCTGAACCGCGAAGAGCGGCAGGACCTGCTCCTCTATGAACTGCTCCGGGCAGAAGAGGCACAGAAACTGGTGGTCTACGCCGGCCGCTTCCAGGTCTCGGAAGCCACGATCTCTCATGACCTGGAGGACCTTCGCAGACGGCTGGAGCCGCTGGGGCTCACGATCACCCGGAACGGCGTGGTGCAGGGAAGCGAAGAGGACCGGCGCAAGGCCATGTCCGGACTGGTGCACGAAGGCGTGGAATACAAAACCGTGGACTATCTCGATCCGGACACTGCCATGGAACAGCTGTTCCGGGGGAGTGCCATCCTCTCGCTGCTGGACCAGGACATCCTGAAACGGCTTCTGGCCCTGCTGTCCGCAAACCGGGACTGTCTGGGCCTCGGCCGGTTCGAGCAGAACAGCTACATCGGTCTGGTGATCCATCTGGTCATTGCCCTGGAACGGATCCGGGCGGGGGAACCATGCCGGGATGCGATGCACGGACTGCCGGAGATGGAAGACAGCCGGCAGGAAGCCCGAACACTGATTTCGCTGCTGGAAGCAGAGTTTGCCCTGGAGTTCCCGGATACGGAAGTGGATGCGGTGGCGCTGCACCTGCGGGGCTCCAAGCTGAACAGCGCTGGCAATCACCCGGATGCACACCAGGAGGAGATCCTGGAACTGGCCCGGTGTTTCATCGAAGGGTTTCCGGGGGAACAGGCGGCGCTCCTGGGCACGGACGGGCAGTTCATCCAGGGCCTGGTTTCCCATCTGGAGCCCACGGTGATCCGGCTGAGAAACGGCCTACCCATATACAACCCGCTGCTGAAAACTCTCCGGGAACAGTATCCGGATCTGTTTGAACGTACAAGGCAGGCGGCCGGCGCCATGGAACGCCGGCTGGGGATGCGGCTCTCGGACGAGGAAATCGGGTTTCTGACCATGCATGCCGGGGCCTGTTTCGAGCGGGCCGGACAGCAGCATGGACGGCGTGTGAAAGCGGCGGTGGTCTGCGCCAGCGGGATCGGGGTCTCGGCTCTGCTGTGCGCCAGACTGGAGAAAACCTTCGGTGCTCAGATGGACCTGGAGGCCCTGTCAGCCCCGGAGGCAGTCAGCCGCCAGGACGTGGAGCTGTTCCTGACGACCTTCGATGTCCAGGGACTGCCTACCAGGACGCTGAAGGTGTCGCCGCTTCTGCCGGCTGCGGATCTCAGGCAGATCCAGACAGAGCTGGCGGGTCTGCAGGCAAAACCGGCCAGAGGCGGTGTGCAGGCAGAGAACCTGGAGGATCTGCTGGTACAGGTGGAAGAGACAGCCCGGGCTGTCCGGATGCTGCAGACTGGCATTGTCCGGATCCCGACAGGCACAGTCTATGACCCGGCTGTGCTGATCCATGAAGCAGCCCGTAGCCTGCAGGGAGACACGGAAATCCTGGAGCAGGATCTGTGGCGGCGTGAACAGCTGGGAGCGGTGAGGGCGCCGGAGGAAGGCTTCGCCCTCTTCCATGCCCGGACCGGCGGTACGGCCAGGATCCAGGCAGCCATTCTTCTGCCCGCAGGCGGTCAGTATGACAACGGGCTGCGCGGGGTGCTTGTCACCGTGCTGCCCGCAGACCATACACCTCCCATGCAGCAGCTGCTGGCACAGGTCAATCGTCAGATGGGGCAGGATGCCGGATTCCGCCAGGTGCTCCTGTCCGGACCGGCTCAAGCGGCACGGGAGGCGACGGACCGGCTGCTGGCGGATTTTCTGCGGCACGGCCTGTGATGACAGGCGCAGGCGGGCATCGACAGCCTGGCTTTCATCGGCGACAGCGACTGACAGCGGGCGAAATCCTGCAGAAACACGAAACAGAATGAACAGAAAGCGGAAGGGAAAAAGGAGAACACCATGGCATTTTTCAGGAAGAAAAAACAGAAAGAGGACCCGAAGAACCGGATCCTGGACGTGAAGAACATCCGGACGGGCTGCCGGGCGGCGGACAGCGACGAGGCAATCATGTCGGTCGGCCACATGCTGCTGGATGCGGGATACATTGACGAGGGCTACATCCAGGGCATGCTGAACCGGGACCACAGCCTGACCACATACATCGGGAACGACATTGCGATTCCCCACGGGGAGTATGAAGTGAAGGACTGCGTGAAGCAGACCGGGCTGGCGATCCAGATTTACCCCGAGGGCATTCCCTGGGCCAGCGGACGTGTGCGTGTGGTGATCGGGATCGCCGCCACGACGGATGAACACGTCACGATCCTGCAGAACATTGCCGAGAAACTCGGGGACATGGATGTGGTGGAACAGGTGGTGCAGGGATCCCCGGAATTCATCCATTCTGTCATGACGGGAGACGCCGCATGATCACCACCGTGACGTTCAACCCCGCGGTGGACAAAACCGCACAGGTCGAAACACTGGTGACCGGCGGACTCAACCGCCTGCAGAATGTCCGGCAGGATGCCGGGGGCAAGGGCATTAATGTATCGAAGACGCTGAAAGCCATTGGGGTCCCCTCGCGGGCAACGGGATTCCTGGCAGGCAACGCCGGGCAGTTCATCCGGGAGAGGCTGACGGATCTGGGAATCGCCCATGACTTTGTGGAGATCCGGGGCAACACACGGACCAACCTCAAGGTGCTGGATGCGGCCATGACGCTGACGGAACTCAACGAAGCGGGGCCGGCCTGCAGTGCGGATGACATCCGGCGTCTGGAGGAAACACTGGCAGCTGCAGAAGGGATCCTGGTGCTGTCGGGCAACGTTGGCCCGGGGGTTCCGGAAGACATTTACCGCCGGCTGACGGAAACCGCGCAGCGCCGGGGGCTGCAGGTGATCCTTGATGCCGATGGCGGGCTCTTCCGGGAGGGAATCCAGGCCGGGCCGGATGTCATCAAGCCCAACCGGTTTGAACTGAGTCAGTATTTCGGCATGCCGGAAGAGACGCTGGATACAGACACAATGATTTCCCTGGCCAGGCAGCTGATGGAAGCCGGCACCCGGCTGGTGGTCATTTCCATGGGGGAGGACGGCAGTCTGTTTGTCACGGCTGACAGGGCACTGGTCCTGCCGGCGCTGAAGATCCCCTTCCATTCGGCGGTGGGTGCCGGAGATGCGATGGTGGCGGGCCTGGCCTGCAGCCTGGAGCAGGGACTGGACCTGGAACAGACGGCGGTTCTGGCTGTGGCTTTGTCTGCCGGGGCCTGCATGACAGAGGGAACACAGCCGGCGGATGCCGTCACAGTGGAAGACCTGAAGGTGCGGGTCACCTGGGAAGAAGCCTGAAAACAGGCCGTGGCTGCAGACAGGCTGGCAGGCTGCAGAGCCGCGGACTGACGGAAAACCGAAAAACCGGCTGTCTTTGATCCTGCCGGTGCGAAAAATACAAGAAAAGAAATACAGAGAACGGGAAGGAAGGGAATGAGCATGAAGACAAGAGCGATTCGCCTGTATGGCGTGGATGACATCCGGCTGGAGGAATTCGAGCTGCCGGAAATCGCAGACGACGAGATCCTGGTCAAGGTGGTCTCGGATTCCATCTGCATGTCCACATGGAAAACCGTGAAGCAGGGAGCAAAGCACAAGCGGGTGCCCGATGATGTGCACGAGAATCCGGTGATCATCGGCCACGAATTTGCGGGGGATATCATCCAGGTCGGCAAAAAGTGGCAGGACCGGTTCCAGCCGGGGCAGAAATTCGCCCAGCAGCCGGCAATTCCCGGACAGATGGAATCTCCGGGATACTCCTACCAGTGGTGCGGCGGAGATACAGAATACTGCATTTTTCCCAATGACATCATCGAGGCAGGCTGTCTCTGGACCTATGACGGCGATGCGTATTTCGCCAGTTCCGTGGCGGAGCCGGTGTCCTGCTGCATCGGCGGGTATCACACAAACTACCACACAAAACCGGGCGGTTATGAACACGTCATGGGCACAAAGGAAGGCGGGAACATCCTGATTCTCGGCGGCTGCGGTCCCATGGGCCTGGGTGCCATTTCCTATGGGCTGACGTTTGAAAACAAGCCAAAGCGGATCGTGGTGACGGAAATCAGCGATGCCAGGATCGCCCGGGCGCGTGAGGTCATCAGCGAAAAAGAAGCCGCCAGACATGGTGTCGAGCTGGTATACGTGAACACGGCATCCCTGGAGGACCCGGAGAAACACCTGATGGATCTCACGGAGGGGAAAGGCTATGACGATGTGTTTGTCTATATCCCCAATGCGGCTGTCTGCGAAATGGGAAACCGGCTGCTGGCTTACGACGGGTGCATGAACCTGTTTGCCGGACCGACAAATGCGGAGTTTTCCGCAACGGTGAATCTCTATGACAGCCACTATTCGCGCACCAAGATCATCGGCTCCACGGGCGGGACGATCGACGACATGAAGGAAGCCATCGAAAAGAACGCGGATGGCCGCATTGAGTCGGCAGTGATGATCACGCATGTGGGCGGTCTGGATTCGGCGGTGGAGGTCACGAAAGATCTCCCGAATGTGCCGGGGGGAAAGAAACTGGTATACACGCACATAAACATGCCTATGACGGCCATTGAAGATCTGGCCAGTCTTGCAGACAAAGATCCCTTTTTCCTGGAACTGGACAAAGTCTGCCGGGAAAACCGCGGACTGTGGTCGGCAAAAGCAGAACGGATGCTGCTGGAACATTTTGCCGAAACAGCTGCATGATGTCGTGCCTGCGGTCCGGGCAGATCCCGGCCGCTGACGCGCGTATACACGTATGTTCGAATCTCGAGAATACCTGCGCAAAAGGGACAGCGGATATCTGCTGTCCCTTTGTCGTGTGTCTGCAGGGCCGTGCCCTTTGCGAGTGGCAGTCTGCACACACCGGCTCTGCTGGTGGAAGACAGGAAAAGACAAACCTTTTATAATGGATGCATGGACAAATATGAAGGAAAAACGGAATCCGGACGAAGCCGGTGGATGGCGCTGACTGCGCTTGTTCTTGTGATTGCCATTGTGGTGGTTTATGTTCTCAGCTGGTAACGCAAATCCGCCACTGGCAGCAAAATGCCTGCGGTGGGCCGTCTGCCTGCTGCTGATCCAGAGCCTGCTGCTTCTGGTCTTCCCGAACATGCTGGTCTCCGCTCTGCTTCTGGCAGCGACGATGATCCTCATGATCCTGGCCGCGTGGTTTGACAGGCAGTATATCCTGTGGCTGCCGCTTGCGGCTCTGATCAGCGAAATCCAGCTGTTTTACCTGACGGCCAGTGGTGCCCTGCTGATTTTCTATTACATTCTGCTCATCGTGAACCTGGTGTTCCTGTTTGCGGGAAAGAAAACAGCCGGCACCACCCAGCTGTATGATGCGGCCTTTGCCGGCAAGCTGTGTCTGCTTCCCCTGGAATGCATTCACATCTACCTCACGGCAGTTACAGGGGTACCGGTGTTTCTGGGCATTGCCTATACCATGCTGCTGATCACCAGTGCCTATGACATGGCGGGCATGTACCGCAGCATTGAATCTTCAAACCTGACACCGAAGCTGTTTCTGATCCGGACGGTGCTGCTGCTGATTCCGGTCTGTGATGTGGTCACCAGCTTCCTCATGGCACGGAACAGAAGAAGGGAGTGCCAACTGCAATGAAAACCGAACACTTTTCCCTGACATCCCGGCAGGACAGCCTGCCGCTGGATGTCCTGCTGACACTTCCGGACGATCCCGGGACACTGTCGGGCATCGTGCAGATATCCCATGGCATGTGCGAGCACAAGGAACGGTATCTGCCGTTCATGGAGTTTCTCGCCGCATGGGGCTATGGGGGCGTGATCCATGACCACCGGGGACACGGACAGCAGGCGCTGGAGTCCGGCACCCTGGGATTTTTCGGGGACGAAGACGGAGAGGCCATTGTCGAAGACCTTTACCAGGTCACCTGCGGCATCCGGGCCCGGTTCAAAGATGTGCCCGTCACACTGCTGGGACATTCCATGGGATCGCTCGTGGCCCGCAAGTATCTGAAGACTCATGACGACCAGATCTCGGCGCTGATCCTGTCCGGCGCTCCCTGGAACAATCCGGGGGCACAGGCGGGTCTGGTGCTGGCCCGGGCCATGGCGAAAGTCAGAGGCGGACGCCACAGATCGCGAGTCATCCATGAACTGGCGGATGGTGCCTTCGGCCGGAGATTCGGAGGCAACGCCTGGCTTTCGGCCAATGAAGAAAACGTGCAGGCGTTCAATTCCCATCCCCTGGACGGATTCCATTTCACCCTCAACGGCTACATGAATCTCTTCAGCCTTGTGCAGGATGTCTACAGCCGGAAGGGCTGGCAGATGAAGCACCGGGACCTGCCGGTGTTCTTCATTGCCGGGGAGGATGACCCGGTCATCGGCTCCCGCGAGAAGTGGATCGCCGAACAGGATTTTCTGCGCGCCCTGGGCTATCAGGATGTTCGTGGAACGCTGTATCCGGGGATGCGGCATGAGATATTGCTGGAGAAAGAGGCCCGGGTGGTCATGAATGACATACTGACGTTTCTGGTAACATCCAGAGACCCGGAAACTGACGTATAATCAATAGAGCAGGACAGGCAGCGTTCGCAACAGAGGCCTGTCATATCAGGAGGTAGTATGAAACAGCTGATCAATGAGGATATTGTTTATATCGGGGCAGACGATCCCAACCTGGATCTGTTTGAATCCCAGTACACCGTTCCCAATGGTGTGGCCTACAACTCGTATGTGGTGAAGGGCAAAGACAAGACCGTAATCATGGATACCATAGATGCCAGAAAGACCGGTGAATGGCTTGCAAAGATGGAAGAGGCACTGGATGGCAGGACACCGGATTACCTGGTTGTTTCCCACCTGGAGCCCGACCATGCAGCGAACATCGGTCTGCTGGCAGAGAAGTATCCGGACATGAAGATCGTGGGCAATGCCACGACATTCCGGATGCTGCCCAATTACTTCACCATTGACGGCCTGGAAGACCGCAAGGTGGAAGTGAAGGAAGGCGATGAACTGGATCTGGGCGGCAAACACCTGAAGTTTGTGTTCGCTCCCATGGTACACTGGCCGGAGGTCATGATGACCTATGTTCCCGAAGACAAAGTGCTGTTCTCTGCAGACGGGTTCGGCAAGTTCGGGACCCTGGACATCCAGGATGAGTGGGAGCCGGAAGCGGCCCGCTACTATTTCAATATCGTGGGAAAATATGGCCCCCAGGTGCAGGGAGTGCTGAAGAAAGCCGCCGCGCTGGACATCGAGACGATCTGTCCGCTGCATGGTCCGGTCCTGAAGGAGGACCTGGGCAAGTACATCGGTCTGTATGACAAGTGGAGCCGGTACGAGCCGGATCAGGATGCGATCCTGATTGCCTGCGCCTGCGCGTATGGCGGAACCTTCAAGGCGTGCGAATACCTGAAGGATGTACTGGAAAACATGGGACAGAATGTCATCCTGCGGGACCTGACACGGCAGGATGTGCACCAGGTGATGGCGGAAGCCTTCCGCTGCCCGAAGACCGTGCTGGCCAGCTCCACCTACAATATGGGCATGTTCCCGGCCATGGAGCGCCTGCTGAACACCCTGAAGCACAAGGCATGGCAGAAGCGCACGGTTGCCATTGTGGAAAACGGATCCTGGAGCCCGGCTGCCGCGAAGGCCATCAAGGCAGAACTGGCGGAGATGAAGGACATCACGGTGATTGAACCCGTGGTGACGATCAAAGGCCGCATGAAGGAAGAAGACAAGGCAAAGCTGCAGGCTCTGGCTGAGCAGCTGGTTAAGGCTTGACTCCCTCAAAGTGGCTGCCGCAGGTGCTGACGGCCAACGGCATGTATGAACAGGATCTGGAGAAGGCTTTGCAGCTGGAGCCCGGATCCATTCGCGAGCTGATGGACAAAGACGAAGCCACCGGTACGGTCTGGGATGCGGTGCTGACATGGTTCAATGACCTGCCGTCGCTGTCCTATCCGGCTGCGAATATCCTGGACGATATCCGGGACTGCATTCAGGCCGCAGGTCCCGATGCAGGCTGTGAAGTCTATTACGGGGTGAATGCCTCCGACCTGATTTTCACGGGTCTGCGGGTCACGGATACCGGCGCCTATTACGGGTCCGACACAGATTCCCCGCTGCTTGCCACCATGCACCTGACGCTGAAGGAGGCGCAGACGCTGTTTTTCAAGCAGAACTGCACGCTGCAGGCAGACTGAATCCGGACAAAAAGGGGCTGTAACAGTTAAACCTGGAAAACCCCTCTCAATCTAAAAACAAAGGGCAGGAAAGCTATTCAGCTGACCTGCCCTTTGTTGTATGATTTGTTTGTGCTAAAAAACATACAACCGAATTATATCCATTATCCGTTCGGCGTACAAGAATCACTCGCGCTGGATGTACCAGTCCGAATCCAATCTGATGACCCTGTTTACTCTTTCCTGGAAGCGATAGAAAGGATCAATCTTGCCAAATACTTCGCTCCGGTCAGATCGAACAATTCCAGCTCTCACGATCGTGTGATGCTGCTCCGGGTCATCCTTTTCTCATACATGACATCCAGAAAGAACATCTCCCTCAGGGAGCTGGAATCCCTGTGCCGTACAGACTGTCGGTTTCTTTACCTGTCCAACTATGAGATGCCCAGCCATCAGGCTTTCAAAAGGGTCCTGGATATCCTTCAGGAAGGGGCCATCGATGATATTTTCTTTGAACTCAGCCATCATATCGCCGTCGATCTGATGTGCATCGA
>OFFS01000027.1_pt1 | contig 136254 bp, 122 predicted proteins | sample 1521541 | NCBI WGS metagenome assembly OFFS01 (sample SAMEA3504127, study PRJEB24116) | mouse gut metagenome | biome: mouse gut; feature: mouse-associated habitat; material: faeces | place: Denmark | collected 2011 | reverse complement strand
ACAGCTCTGCCGGGAGCGGCCTGTTATGTCCCCATCGTCAGGGGGCGTGGCAAATGTGACGAGAAGCAGAGATATATAAATTAGAAAGTGATTCTTCGGCTTTTTTGCTGTGATAGCTTTCTATTTCAAGATCAGATACCATGCGCTGGTAGTTTCGTCTGCCAGCGTATTCATGTGATTTTGAAAGCACAATGACAAACTTGACAGATTGGAGGGAATATGTTTCATGGAAAAACTTATTACACGAAAAGAAGCTGCGGAGATTTTGGGAATCAGTATTGCCACATTGGATGCGGCTCGTAACAACGGTCTGATTGCCTATGTTCAGTATGTGCAGAATGGCTGTGTGTATTTTACTGCGGCGGGCCTTCAGGAGTATATCGCAAAATGTACCCATAGGGCAAAGCCTGCGGACAAGAGCGCGACTTACCGCAAACCGCGAAGTGCCAGAACATGACCCATTCCGTATCCTTGCTGGAATCCCGTATATCTGATAAAACAAAGATACAGCGCTGGAGATTATTTTTAGGAGGTGACGGAATTGGCAAAAAGAAAAGTTGTAATTCCAGAATATGGCACTGTCATGAAAAGAGGTGTCCTGTATTACAGAACCAGGATAAGAGATGCGAATGGAAAGCTCATCGCTCTTTATGCAAGAACGCCTAAAGAACTGTACGATAGAGAAATAGAGGCATTGGAGCAGATTGACAATGCCACTTTTCATCGGAAATCGCCCACTGTTACTGAATATTGCGAAAAATGGCTGCTGATGCAGTCGGTTCATATTCGTGCCACCACACTTACTGATTATACATCTAAGGTGCGGCGGCATATCATCAAAGAGCTGGGGCAGAAACGGATGGCAGATGTAACATTGGATGACATTCAGCTGGCACTTGTTCCCGTTTCTAAAAAATCAGCTTCGGTTTACAAGTCGGTGGTGATTCTTTATAAGTCCATTTTCCGGGCAGCGAAAGAGAGCCATGTGATTGACGAAAATCCGACTATGTATTTGGATGCAAAGGGCGGGGGTGTTCCTCAAGCGGAACGGCAGGCTTTGACAGATGAACAAGCAGAACGCCTTTTAGATGCTATCCGGGGTTTACCGCCTTATGTGTTTGTTATGATCGGCTTGTATGCCGGATTGCGGCGGGAAGAAATTCTTGCGTTACAATGGGATTCTGTATATCTGGATACGGACACCCCATATCTGACGGTAAGACGGGCATGGCATACAGAGCATAACAGGCCGGTTATTCTTACCGAGTTAAAGACAAAGGCTGCGGAGAGAAACATTCCCCTCCCCATTTGTCTGGCAGAGTGCTTAAAGGCAGCAAAGGCAACTTCCACTTCGGACTATGTGGTTGCCAATCGAGATGGTGAACCACTGTCTTATACGCAGTTCAAGCGGCTTTGGCAGTATATTGTTACCAGAACGGTTAAGGAGCGCTGCTATTACCGGTATGAAGATGGAAAGCGCGTAAAGCATACGGTTACACCGGTCCTTGGAGAAAAAGCAGCCCATAATGGCAAAGTTGTTTACAGCCTGGATTTTGAAGTGACACCGCACCAGCTGCGTCATACTTATATCACAAATCTGATTCATTCATCGGTGGACCCCAAAACGGTCCAATATCTGGCAGGCCATGAAAACAGTAAAATCACTATGGACATTTACGCCAAGGTCAAATACAATAGGCCAGATCAGCTTGTGAGAGCTATGGGCGGTGCATTTGCCCAATGGGATGCTGTATAAGATAAAACAGAAAACACAGAAAGAGCGAGGCAAGGATGTCTCGCTCTTTGCTTTACGCTGGCCGTATCTTTGATTAAATTGGGACTTTCTGATAAAAAGGGAGTGTAGGTACATAGGCCGCACATTTCAGGAAAGGAAGGTCCAAAATGGCTAAAAAGAAAACTGAGATTCCAAAGTACGGAACCATCATGTTAAAAGGAATCCAATATTACAGAACCCGGATTATGGATGCAGATGGCAAGCAGGTGAGTTTGTATGCTGCCACTTGCGAAGAACTATATGAGAAACAATTAGAAGCGCGGCGGCAGGTAGAGGAGATTGTCTTTCATCGGCAGCATCCAACAGTAGCTGAGTATTGCGAGAAGTGGCTGCTGATGCAGTCTGCCAAAGTGACCGCTGCTACATTGAGAGGTTATACCGCTGATATGAAGAACTATATCATCAAGCCCCTGGGGGAGATGTATATGGAGGAAGTCACAGCGGATGATATTCGGCTGGCGCTTGTACCGCTGTCGAAAAAATCAGAGGGATTATACAGTAAGGTGAATATGCTCCTCAAATGCGTTTTTTACTCGGCAGAGCGCAGCCGAATACTTCAATGCAACCCTTGTGTGGGCATATCGGGAAAGGGTGGCAAGGCCGCGAAAAAGAAAGAGGCATTGACAGATCAGCAGGTAGAGGTGCTTTTGGATACGGTCAAAGGACTTCCTCCCCACTTATTTATTGTGCTTGGATTGTATTCCGGTCTACGTCGGGAAGAAATCCTTGCATTGCAATGGGACTGTGTATTTCTGGACGAACCTACTCCCTACATATCTGTAAGGCGAGCATGGCGCACAGAACATAACCGACCGGTGATTTCTACCACATTAAAAACGAAAGCAGCCCGGAGGGACATACCAATTCCCAAGTGCTTGGTAGATTGCCTGCGGGAAGTCAAAGAAACCTCTGTTTCGGAATATGTGATTTCCGACAGCAACGGGGAGCCGTTATCCGCCTCACAATTTCAAAGGGTATGGCAGTATGTGGTGGTCCGCTCTACTCAGGCGCGTAACTATTATAAATATGTAAATGGGCAGAGCATCAAGTACACCGTCACACCGTCACTGGGGATGACGCAGAAAAATAATCCCAAGATTCACTATACACTGGATTTCCATGTGACACCACATTTGCTGCGCCACACCTATATCACCAACCTGCTGTATTCCGGGGTGGACCCTAAGACTGTCCAGTACCTTGCAGGGCATGAAAACAGCAAAACAACTATGGACATCTACGCAAAGGTGAAGTATAATAAGCCAGAGGAGTTGTTTGGCGTGGTAAATGGCGCTTTCCATCAGGCCACCGATGATTAAGAAATTGCTATTTTTCGTGGTTCCCACATAGGATAACTGAACAATGAAAAGCCGGGAAAGCCCGTAAAATCAAGGAAAAACGGCAATCAAAGAATTTCAGTACGGTCTCAAGGCGGCAAGAAGAGCGCCGCAGTTCTCGAAGAGATAAGCAAACAGAATATCAAATATGGATTTCAATCCCCAGAACTTATGCGTTTTGGGGATTTTATCTGATTTTTGTAGAAAATGCCAGTAGATATTTAGCACAAAATAAGTATAATATAAATAAGAAGTTCAGTTGAATTTAAAGTGAAGGTCTCCATTAACCTTTGGTAGTCAATCCATAAAGAGATGAACATTAAAGAAGGTCTCCATTAACCTTCGGTAATCAATCCGTAAAGAGATGAACATTAACGAGTGGGAAGTTGTATAACTTCCCACATTTTTTGAAAACAAACCATATATAGGGATATTGATAAATGAAGTAAATCGTTCATATGTAATTCCGTTGTCTTCTGCAAAAGAAAAGCATAAAAGCTGGAAGAATGTTAATCAGGAATGCTATTTGGTGTATGAATATGCTTTGAAGTCAAAAATGGGGGATGCGGATATTTGGGTGCAAAGTGCTGAGGAAAGTATTGTTAAGCACATTATGTCGGTTATTGACATTAAAAAGATGATTCCAATTAAGTCAGGGGTATATAGAGAAGTGAATATGAATAAAGATAATTCAGATACGCCAGAGGTAGCAAAGTATAAGGATTTGATAAATAAAGAGTATTCTTTTTGCTTAAAGATTGTGGAAGATTTAATAAAGAAAGCTAATAGATTGTATGATAGTCAGATGGCGACGGGAAAAGTTAAAAAATTTTGTTGTGATTTTAAATTGTTAGAGCGGGCTTGCGATACATATGTGATTTAATATGCGTATTAAGATGCAGTAAAGAGGTCTGTTATATGGCGAAATACTTTGAGACCTTACACAATAATATAGGTAACTAACAGGTAACTGACAAATTCCTTGAAAATGCCGGAAAATAAGGGTTTGAAACTATGCAAGCTATAGGCAGAACAATTATACAGATGCAAGAATATGGACTCCGCAGGTTATCCTGCGGAGTTTTTATCTTAGCTTTTCAGGTGATTAGGGGTATAATAAATGCAACGTACTATGGAGGTGATATTATGTGTGATGTTAAAAAATATGAAAAAATCAAAGAGTAAAGGCTGTTTTGGAGGGGAAGCCTGTGGATCGGCCGCCTTTTGTGGGCTGGGGACCGCATTTAAATCTGGAAGACAAAGATGTCGGAGATTTTACCAAGGCGGTTATTGCCTATCAGAATCAGCATGATTTTGATATTCTTAAGGTAATGCAGAATGGTCTGTATATGGTGGAAGACTATGGACAGGTGATTGCGGAGACGCAGGACAGTGATGATGCATGTTATAAGAAAACGGTTATTACGGCATTTAATTGTCTGGAAGACTGGAAAAACGCGAAGAAGAAGGATGTACATAAGGGGGCATATGGACGGGAAGTGCAAAGTATTAAGATCCTGTGTGATTATTATGGAGATTCAGTGCCGGTTCTTCCTACTGTATTTGGACCTCACAGGCTGTTGAGCCAGTTGTGTGGATATCCTGCCGTTCCGGGAATTTATCCGTTTCCCTGTTTTATAGGGGGAAGACTGATGGATTATGCGGCGGAGCATGAAGCGGAATACTTCCATATTATGGATGTTCTGACGGAACAGGTGATCGATCTGATGAATGCGTACCTGGATGTTGGCGCAGCGGGATTCTTCTACTGTCCGGGCGGTGACAATCCCGGATTCTGTACAGAGGAAGAGTATGAGAAATACGTCAGACCCTATGATTACAAAGCGCTGTCGGCGATCGAAGGACGGGCCTGGTTTACGATGCTGCATATATGCGGGATGTCAGTAGCCGATATGAAACGGTTTATTACACTTCCTGCACAGGCTCTTAACTGGGAAGATCAGTCTCCCTTAAATCCGTCTTTGGCCGAGGTGCGTAAGATAACCGATAAAGTACTTATGGGTGGAATCGACAGAAACAGTGATTTCTACGGTTCAAACCGGGCAGGGGTAAAAACTGTTCTGAAAGAAAAGACTGAGGAAGCGATCAGACTACATGGGAAGATGATCTGATCCGTGCACAGCGTAAGGCATTGTCCTGTTAACAGAGTGAAAAGGAGGTGAAAAGATTGGATAAAAAGTCGAGAGTGAAAGCGTGCATGGATCGACAGGAAGTTGACCGGCCGCCGTTTGCAGTCTGGCGTCATTTTACCGAGACACAGGGCAGAGAGTGCGTGGCGGCGCATAGACGTGTCTTTGAAGAGACGGATGTGGATATTCTTAAATTGATGGCGGATGGATTCAGAGATATTTCAGATGGACAAGTGGTTGCCAGGCCGGAGGATTGGGACAGGATCAGAGTTCCTCAGCCAGGCGACATGTTTTTCACGCAGCAGATTGATCGTATCTGTTGGGGAGTGGAAGCGATTGAGGATTGTGCTCCGGTGTATCATTCAGTTTTTTCGCCGTACACGCTGCTGCATTTGGCCTGGGGCAAGGAACTGGTAGATGCGCATTTGAAGGATGAGCAGGCAGGGAAGCATATTATGCCTGTTTTGCATGAGCTGATGCAGTCACTTGCACAGGGGAGCCGGGAGGAGATCGGGCAATATACGAGACAGCTTATAAAACAGATGGGAACACGGGGATTTATGCTTGGCGGAGGCGGAGGATATGCTCCGACATTGCGCAGTGAAGCGGTGCGCTGGATCGGAGAAGTACTTAAGGAATAGAAATCAATTAACGAGAGGAAGCGGTTACATAGATGATTCATGAGGAGGATTATATTAGTATCTTAAAGGAAGAACTGGTCCCGGCGCTTGGATGTACGGAACCGATTGCGATCGCGTATGCATCGGCAAAAGCGAGGCAGATTCTGGGTACTTTTCCGGAAGGAATCGAGATTTACTGCAGTGGAAATATCATCAAGAATGTAAAGAGCGTCCTGGTCCCGAATTCCAATGGAATGAAAGGGATTGGTGCGGCAGCTGTGCTGGGAGTCGTTGGCGGAAATCCGGACCGGGAACTGGAAGTGCTGCGGGAAATTCGTCCGGAACATATTCAAAAGACGAAAGAGTTGCTGGAGAGAGGGTTTTTCTCTAACAGGCTGCAGGAAAATGTGGCGAATCTGTATATTATCGCATCTGTATGGGCGGGAGATCATTCAGCCAGCGTGAAGATCATCAACAGACACACTCTGATCAGCGAGATCAGAAAAGATGGAAAAGTTATCTATCAAATGCAGTGTGAGACGCAAGATGAAGGCGTGAAGAAAAAGGAAATGAGTATCGCCGGTATTCTTGAATTTGCCGGACAGGTGAAGCTGGATAAAGTGAAAGCAATATTGGATCGGCAGATCACATTGAATACGGAGATTGCAAGAAATGGTTTGGAAAAGAAATACGGTGCACAGGTCGGGCGTACTTTGCTGGAGACATACGGTGATAATGTAAAAGTTCGTGCAAGGGCTTTTGCTGCGGCCGGATCAGATGCCAGGATGGGAGGCTGCAGCCTGCCGGTGGTGATTAATTCCGGCAGTGGAAATCAGGGCATGGCGGTATCGCTGCCTGTGATCGAATATGCCCGGGAATGGAAGGTGTCGGAGAAAGTATTGTACAGAGCGCTTCTTATCAGTAATCTGACCGCGATTCATCTGAAATATTATATCGGCAGTCTGTCCGCTTTTTGCGGAGCCGTGATGGCATCCTGTGGTGCGGGGGCTGCAATTACCTATATGGCCGGTGGAAATTATGAACAAATATCGCATACGATTGTCAATACGCTTGCGAATATAGGCGGGGTTGTGTGTGATGGTGCCAAGGCATCCTGTGCGGCAAAAATTTCATCGGCTGTAGATGCAGCGCTTCTGGCACATGAGTTGAGTATGGAAGACCGCTTTTTTGCGCCTGGTGAAGGTATTATCCAGGGGGATGTGGAGAGTACGATCAAGAGCATGGGTTATGTAGGCCGGATTGGAATGAAAACCACAGATATTGAAATTTTGAATATTATGATGGACCAGGTGGTCTTTCAGGAATAAGTACAGGAATAATTTGCTTGCTGAACCTTTTCTTTCATGTTAAACTCTATTTGTCGAATTGTGTCAAAATATAAGGTGTTTGTTTTGCTTATGGAAGCAAGGAGAAAATAACGGATGAATGCAAAGGACAGCTTGAAAGATATCGTTTATAATGCGATTTTAGAAGATATTCTGTCAATGGAATATCGGCCTGGCCAGATATTGAATGAAAAAACAATGATCGAAAAGTATCAATACAGTAAATCACCGATCAGAGAGGCGCTGCAGGCGCTGTGCGGTGACGGTGTCCTGCGAAATATCCCTCGATATGGATATGAGATTATTAAATTATCCAAGGATGATGTTTATGAAATGATACAATACCGCCGTATTCTTGAAACGGGGATGTTAAAAGAAAAATTCAACAGTTTGGGTGCCGTGCATCTTGAGAGACTTCGGGCGATTGATGAACAGTGTAAGAATGATGAATATGATATATGGACACATTGGGAATATAATACACAATTTCATCTTAAATTGATGAGTTTTTGTGGAAATGAGTATGTTGTAGGAGAACTGGAGCGTTGTATGAATCGATTAAAGCGGGCCTATGCTCAGTTTTATTGGGATAAGGGTGATCATAAAATGCTTCAGGCGGATACGCGCTATCACGCCAGAATTTTGGAATCTTTGAAAAATAAGGATATGGATCTGACATTGTTTTATTTGGCGGAGGATTTAAATGACTTTGGCGGTGCCGATAATTTCCTGCATTACCACAGTTCATTACATCCATCCTCCATCTAATCCAATGACCTGTCCGGTCAAATAATCGGGAGCATATAGCAGGGAAACCACCATTTCTGCCACTTCTGTGGATTGACCAATTCGGTCGGCTGGTATTTCCTGCCGCAGAGCTTCCATTTCTTCATTTGAAAAGCACTTGTTCATGTCCGTGTCGATCACGCCGCAGGCAATGGCGTTGACCTGAATACCGCTGGGAGCCAGTTCTCTGGCCAGTGCTCTGGTGAAGCTGTTAACACCGCCCTTGGAGGCGGAGTAGGCCGCTTCCATAGAAGCTCCCACATTTCCCCACACAGAAGAAATATTGATAATCTTTCCGCTGTGGCTGTGCAGCATCAAAGGAATGGCGAGGCGGCTGGTATAGAAAACAGCGTCAAGATTAGTATGCATTACATTCTGCCAATCATCAACAGACATTTCATGTAATAGTCCGATATAGGAGATTCCGGCGTTATTGACCAGTATGTTCAATGACGGAATCTGCCGAAATACCTTTTCTACGTCGGAAGGATTGCCCATATCTGCAACAAATGGCAGACAGGAAATATGGTAGCGGTCTGCAAGATCATTTGCCAGAGAGGACAGCAGATCTGCGGACTGCCTGCAGGTCAGATACAGGTGAAATCCTTCTTTCGCCAGTCTTTCGGCAATTGCGCGGCCAATGCCACGGGAAGCACCGGTGACCAGAGCATATTTTGCTGTATTTGCTGCAGAGGAAAGATTCTTTTCGGGCATAACAGGATTCTCCCAATATTCTTTGAGCTGTATTTATGGTATCATGGTATAATAGTTGTTACGATGATCAATATTGTTTAAGAAGAGTAACAGTCGGGTAGATGAACCAATATGCGCTGTGTACTGGCTTTGCTAACGGGTATTGGCAGCTGAACCGTTACTTCAGAAGAGAGCATTATGGGACCATTATAGCATGAAGGTGTTCTAATAGTAACCCCCATTATGCGCAGCCTGCCGCCTGGCGGGGAGAAAGGAGATTTATAGTTTATGTATGATTTGATTATTGTCGGTTCCGGACCGGCAGGATTATCAGCGGCGGTATATGGCAGCCGTGCGGGACTGAATCTGTTGGTACTGGAGGAAAAGCCCATGAGCGGCGGACAGGTCTTAAATACCTGTGAAGTGGATAATTATCTGGGAATGCCGGGGATTAACGGGTTTGATATGGGAATGAAATTCAGGGAGCACGTGGATCGTATGGGAGTGGTCTGTAAGACGGCGGCGGTGACGGCGGTGACCGACCGTGGTCAGAGTAAGGTGGTGGAGACGGCGGATGGAGCGGTCTACGAGGCGAGAACATTGATCCTGGCTACGGGGGCGGAGCATGCCATGCTGAACATTCCCGGGGAAGAAGAATATAGAGGAAAGGGAGTTTCCTATTGTGCTACCTGCGACGGTGCTTTTTTCAAAGGAAGGGATGTGGCGGTAGTGGGCGGCGGTGATGTGGCAGTTGAGGACGCTGTTTATCTGGCAAGAATTTGCAGGAAGGTCTATCTGGTCCACCGCAGGGAAAGTCTTCGGGCAGCCAGGAGTCTGCAGAATAAGCTGGCGGACTGTGATAATGTGGAGATCTTGTGGAACAGGACACTTTCGGCCGTCTCCGGTGCGGAGCTGGTGGAAAAGATAACGCTGCGTCAGGTAAAAGATGGAGCTGAAGAGGAGCTGCCGGTGGATGGTGTTTTCATTGCGGTAGGCATGCGGCCGAATACAAAGGCATTTCTGGACAGTGTACCCTGTGATGAAAAGGGGTATGTGCTGGCGGGCGAAGATTGTGTTACGAAAGTGCCGGGTATCTTTGCGGCAGGAGATCTTCGGACCAAGCAGGTGAGGCAGATCATTACGGCGGTGGCAGACGGTGCCTGTGCGGTAGTGTCCGCAGAGAGATATCTGAATGGAAATTAAGGCGTAAACTGTAATAATTTTAATATTTGTAATAATTGTAAATAATTGATGTTTTGTAATAAAATACAAGAACTTGCGTATGGATGCTGATTTTTTTAGAATATGCTGTGGTTGACAAATGGATTCTTCAATGATATTATAATACCCAGATGTAACAATTTTGTAACAAATGAGGTTGCGTATTTCAAGTATACGATTAAGGAATGCTGTGGTGTCAGCTGCAGTATTCGTGAGAGGTAAGTATGAAGAAGAATGTTAGAATAGCAGCATGTGCGATGACGGCGGTTCTTGCGTTTGGTGGATTGGGAATAGATGTGAATGCCAGTGAAAGCGTCAGTACAGTTCTGCCGTCGGCGGGAATCGATTTTTCCTTACAGGATCAGGAGAAGTCCAAGGCACTTTCCAGTCTGCAGGAAGAATCTGATAAGGCAGCGGCCGCGAATACGGAGGCTGACGGAGTCAGTGTTGGCAGCGTACAGGTCGGCGGGTTTGCGGATATGGCGAGCACAGACAACAAGGTCAGCGCCGCACATTCCAGGAAGATCGAAGATACGGTCGTTGTCAGTGAAGGGTACACGAGAGACCTGAAGGAGAACACCGGATTGACCGAGGAAGAGGAAGGATTTAAGAATCTGGTCATTGCCAGGGTCAACGATTACGTGAATGTCCGGGATCTGCCCAGTGAGGAAGGCAATATCGTCGGTAAGCTGTATAATAAGTCGGTGGGTAATTTTATCGAAGAGGAGAATGGCTGGTATAAGATCAAGTCCGGCTCCGTAGAAGGTTATGTGAAAGGTGAATACTGTGTGACGGGCGATGCGGCTGTAGATTATGCAAAGGAAGTGGGAACACGTATCGCGACAGTTACGACGACGACGCTTAAAGTGCGTGAGCAGCCCGGTCTGGAAGAGACTGTGCTTGGACTGGTACCCATTGAGGATGAGCTGATCGTCACGGAAGAGCTTGACGGCTGGGTGAAGGTAAATATCGAGGAAGGTGACGGCTATGTATCCAATGAGTATGTTACCTTATCGACTGAGTTTGTGAAGGCTGAGTCCATCGAAGAGGAGCGGGCGAGGCTGGAGAAAGAAGAAGCGGCAAGAAAAGCGGCACAGGAAGCGGCGAATAAGAAGATGTCTTCTAAATCTTCCTCTTCCACCACCACGGATGGCGGTAAAACTTATCAGAGTCCTACCGGCAGTACGGGAGCCGATGTTGTTAAGTTTGCGATGCAGTTTGTAGGGAATCCATACGTGTACGGCGGCACCAGTCTGACCAATGGTGCAGACTGTTCCGGCTTTGTTATGAGTGTTTACAATAATTTCGGTGTGAGCTTACCGCATTCTTCCGCAGCGGATAGAAATGTGGGAGCAACGGTAAATGGCATTGAGAATGCACAGCCCGGTGACATTGTATGTTATTCCGGTCATGTGGGAATCTACGCGGGTAATGGGCAGCTTGTACATGCATCTACGTCCAAGACGGGCATCATCGTTTCCAGCGCTACCTATCGTCCGATCCTTTCGATCAGAAGAATATTCTGATCGAGACAGTAAGAGACAGATGGCAATTTTGAGAATGGGAATTGGTAAAGGCAGCTGAGTGATCAGCTGCCTTTTATGATGAGATGCGTACCTGTGGGAGCAGCTGTCGTTTGTATATCTTGCACAGAACGCCTGATCGTACTGCTGGTTTCATAAAAAAACGGTCTGAGTTATCCACAGCCGAAAATGCCGGATTTGAGCGGAAAACGTATTTATACACTGAGTTATCCACGTTATCCACAGATTTTTTGAAAATAGACAGGAAGAAGTTATGGTAACTGAAAGAACGGATGTTTTGTGAAGTAATACCATAACAAAAAGATGAAACAGATCATATGAATTGTTGCAACATAGACTACAAATATGCTATAATGACTATACAATAATCCAATGGAAGGGATGAGTGATATGAAATTTATAATTGTTGGTAAGAATATTGAAGTAACAGAGGGTTTGAGAGCGGCAGTAGAGGACAAGATCGGCAAGCTGGAGAAATATTTTACAGCAGAGACGGAAGTACATGTTACCCTGAGCGTTGAGAAGGACAGGCAGAAGATAGAAGTGACGATTCCGGTGAAGGGTAATATCATTCGTTCCGAGCAGGTCAGCAGTGACATGTATGTATCCATTGACCTGGTGGAAGAGATTATCGAGCGGCAGCTTAAGAAGTATAAGAATAAGCTGATCGACAAGAAGCAGGCATCATCGAATTTCCGGCAGGAGTTTATAGAGAAAGATTATATGGACGATGAAGAAGTGCAGATTCTTCGTACCAAGAAATTCGACATCAAGCCCATGTATCCGGAAGATGCCTGTGTGCAGATGGAGCTTCTGGGACACAGCTTTTATGTGTTCTGCAATGCGGAGACAGATCAGGTTAACGTAGTGTATAAGCGGAAAGGCAATACCTACGGCTTGATTGAGCCGGAAGTTTAATCCATTCTGTACCCGAAGTGTTTTGCGGGGAGCGTGCATGGGAAGTAGAGGTAAATCTATCCGGATTGTTAATTGTTTGGAAATGTTCAGGAAAAGGAAACGTTGCCCTGTCAGCAGTGACAGGGTGATGTTTTGTTTCATGGAAATATAGTTTCTGAAATGGACGGGAGAGAAGCAGGAGAACGGCAGGCTGTGACTGTGATGCGGTCTGTCAGATTCTGCTGTGGGGTTTGGTCATGCTGAGTCTTGTAGTAGTTTTACACATCTGTTTCCTGTTGGTCTGTGTGCTCTGGCTGGCGGGATATTTCAGGGCGAGCCTGGTGGAGGCGGTGCCGGTATTTATCTGTGTGCTGGTGCTTACACTGTATGGTCTGGCGATGCTCCGGCATCTGTCGTGGATCGACGGAATCGCGGGTGTCGTGATCGTGCTGTCCGTGATCTGGGTGGTAAGCAGAAAGAAAGAGCAGAGAAGGAAGATTGGCGGGATATGTCTGGAGAAGATGACAGAGCCGTCTTTTCTTACGGCTGTGTTTCTATTGCTGGTGATAGCATTGTGTACGTCGGGTAAGGTGGTGTCCTGGTGGGATGACATCAATTTCTGGGCGACAGATGTGAAATCACTGTATTATCTGGATGGTTTTGCGCAGAAATATGGAAATACAGCTCCGGAGTTCGGGGATTATCCGCCGGGCGGACAGTTGATTAAATGGTGGTTTCTGCATTTTGATCCGCATACCTTTCGCGAGGGACTGGCCTTTGCGGGGTATTATGTGCTGAATCTGTCGTTCCTGCTTCCGCTGCTGCGCGGCGTAAAGGGCAGGAATCCGTTTATCATGGTCCTGATGGCGGCGGCGCTGTGGTTTTTCCCAAGTATTGCGGAGGTGTACGGCTATGACGGGTTCTGCGCGGATCTGACTATGGCCTGTATCTATGGAGGGTTCCTGTTTGCCGTGACGGACAGGGGGCAGAAGCCGGATCTTTTCTATTATGGCAGACTGGCGCTTTATCTGGGGGTGCTGGTGCTGGTTAAGTCTGTCGGGTTTGTGTGGGCGCTGTTCGGACTGCTCTTTCTTGTGCTGTACCGGCGCAGTGTCGGGGAGGGAGGACAAAGAAAGGATATCCGGATAGAGTTTGGCCGGGTGGCAGGTATTGCTGTGGTTCCGCTTTTTACCGGTGGAAGCTGGATGCTTTTCTGTCTGTTGATGAGGCGGATCACGAAGACCACCGCCACCGCGGTAAAATATATGACCACTGACGAGTACGGTATTTCCGGTTATACAAGAGATTTTGCCGCCGCTTTTCTGAAAGCCTTTGTAAGTTCACCGCTTCATAAGGAGCAAAGCATTGCAGTGGACTTGACGCCTTTGGGGCTATATCTGTGTGTCTGTCTGCTGGTGGTCCTTTATTATAAGATCCATCTTCTGCCGGAGAAGACGGGACGGATTGTGCTTGGTTTCAGTATGATCAGCGGCGGGGTGTTCTATGGGATAATTTTCCTGGCCCATATCACGATTTTCGCTACCGAGACACAATATCTGGAGCCGTCGGGGATGATCTCCTCCATTGAGCGCTACGGCGCGCCGTTTACCATCGGGACGCTGCTTTTCCTGGCGGGTATCTGGTTAAGCCATGGGGAGCGCTTTTTTGAAAAAGAAAAAATACCGGCTTTTTTGAGGCGTTACGGCGTCTGTATCAGTTTTATTTTGTTCGTGGCATTGACAGCGGGCTATCGGGTTGGGTATCATGGTCTCATTGGCTACCGGCAGGATGTGGAACAGCAGCTGGCGGAGCGGGCGGCTATGATCGGAGCGGATGAGCAGCAGTTTCTGGAGGTTCTGCAGGCCTGGCAGCAGGCAGGGGGTGCGGGCGGCAGTGCGCGGGTCTGCTATATCAGAAGGGGCGATACGCCGCGCTGGGTCAACAACAGTTATTTGGGTTATGAGGCTTCGCCGGTTTCCGTGGTATACCGCAGCGTCAATCTGGACGATGCGCCTACAGACTGGATGGTGCAGGAGATCAGGGCTTCCCACGCAGAGTATCTCTACGCGGAGGAGACGGAGGCCGATGCGGGTGCGGTTTTTGACGGGATTACGGAGACTGGGCCGTTTGCCTGCGGGGTGCTGTACCGGATCGTGGAGACGGAGGCCGGCATGAGACTGGTGCGGGCGGAAGAATAAAAGCAAAGCGACTAATAAAGAAAGGGGCGTTCCATGCCTTCTTATTATGAAATACCGGTGATCATACCGTCTTATGAACCGGATGAAAAATTGATAACACTGCTTACAGCGCTGCAGGAAGCGGGTATTCGCCATGTAATTGTGGTGGATGACGGCAGCGGGACACAGTATGCGTCCTTTTTTGAACGGGCGGCGGCTTTTGAAAACTGTGAGGTGCTGCGGCATGCGGTGAATCTCGGCAAAGGCCGGGCGCTCAAGACAGCCTTCAATCACTGCCTGCTTGCGTCTGGCGGTATATCCGGCGGCGCGGACAGCGTTTGCCGCGGCATTCCGGGCTGCGTGACGGCGGATTCGGACGGGCAGCACACCCCGGCAGACATTCTGGCCTGTATGCGCAGGCTGTGGGATAATCCGGAGAGCCTGATCCTGGGCTGCCGGGATTTCGACGGGCCGGCGGTGCCTGCAAGGTCCTCTTTTGGCAACAAGTGCACCAGACAGGTGTTCCGTTATCTGCTGGGTCTCTCGGTGTCGGATACCCAGACGGGGCTGCGTGCCATTCCAGCCTTTTTCATGGAAAAGCTGCTGGAGGTTAAGGGGGAGCGCTTCGAGTACGAGACCAATATGCTGATCGAGGCGAAAAACCTCAATATCCGGGTTCTGGAAGTGCCGGTGAAGACCATCTATATAGAAGAAAATAAAACCAGCCATTTTAACCCGATCAAGGATTCGCTGCGGATCTATCTGGTGTTCGGGAAGTTTCTTTTTTCTTCCCTGTCTTCCAGTGTGGTGGATCTGGTGCTTTTTCACCTGTTCTGTACGCTGCTGCACACGCCGGAAGGCGGCCTGTGGGGACTGCCTTATATCATCGTCTCGACGGTATTTGCGCGGGTGATCTCTGCCGTGTACAATTTCCTGATCAACTATAAGGTGGTGTTTCAGAGCAGGGAGAGGATGGCAGTCACGGCCGCGAAGTACTGCCTGCTGGCGGTATGCCAGATGATGTGCAGCGCTTTGCTGGTCAATGCTCTGTATGGTCTGTTTGGCGGTGTGGAAGTGGCCGTCAAGATGCCGGTGGATGTGTTCTTGTTCTTTGTGAGTTTCCTTTTTCAGAGAGAGTTTGTATACCGCAGGAGATGAGGCAGTGTGTGATCTCCTGCGCAGCGATATGGTAATGACGTGAAGGATGCCCTGCAGGCTGACATAACCTGCGGGGTTTTTTCATATACGTATAGTAAACGACATAACAAATTTCTGTTCCGGCTCTTGCAGAAGTCATATATGGCAGCTCCTGCAAGGCCGAAAACGAAATTTCCAATGTCGTTAACTATAACCGTAGCGGGAACAGCGAAAGGGAAATCCGGTAGTATATATGAGAAAGCATGAGAGCGGTCAAAAGGGAGCAGGCAGGTGGATCGTCAGAATAGAACTGGTCGTCTTGCTGGCGTTTGTGTGCGTTGCGGTCAGTCGGGAACTGCGGGGCAGGTCGGTGCGGCAGGAACAGAGAAATGAGATGGCGGATGACAGACAGGCCTCGGAAACCGGGGAGGCCATAGAGGTGTCCGCCACGGGCAACTATATCAAGTGGGTGGAATTTCACGCCACCTGTGAGGCGCTGGCGGCTGCCTATGATCTGGATGTGGCTACCTGCAAAGAGAAGATTCATTTAAACTGGATCGAGCTGCTGGCTTATGCGGGGGCGAAGCACGGCGGAAAATTTGACAGGAACAGTGTGCGGGAGATTGAGACGGTGGCCGGGAAGCTGCGGGACGGGGAAACCACCATGGACCAGCTGACAAAGGATATGGAGTATTATGAATACTATCTGGAAGCCTACTCGGCAGTGCTCTCCGGCATGGTGGGGGAATTTTCCCTTGAGGAAGACGGAAAGTGGAAGCGGTATTATGGGCTGAAAGCCTTTTCCCCTGTTGCAAAAGGATTTGACTACAGCCATTATGATGATTTCGGATCATCCAGAAGTTACGGCTATTCCAGACCCCATCTGGGGCATGACATGATGGGGCAGATCGGCACGCCGATCATCGCGATCGAGTCCGGTGTTGTGGAAGCGCTGGGCTGGAACCAGTACGGCGGCTGGCGCATCGGCATCCGCAGTTTCGACGGGAAGCGATATTATTACTATGCCCATCTGCGGCAGAATTACCCCTATGCAGAGGGGCTTGCGGAAGGGGACGTGGTTACTGCCGGGGATGTAATCGGCTATATGGGGCACACCGGCTACAGCGTGAAGGAAAATGTCAACAATATCGAGACGGTGCATCTGCACTGGGGATTGCAGCTGATCTTCGACGAGTCCCAGAAAGAGGGGAATAACGAGATCTGGATCGACTGCTACGAGCTGACGAAGTTCCTCTACCGCAGCCGCAGCGAAGTCGCAAAGGTGGAGGACAGCAAAGAGTGGCGCCGCGTGCAGGAGATGCAGGACCCGGAGGTAGAAAAAAGAGTTACTATTCAAGGTGCCCTGCACCCTGTTGCAGGGCATCCGGTCGATAACTTTACGGTTTCAGGCATCCAGCCCCTCGCCAAAGGGCGCTAAACGTCCGGGGGACGTTTGCTAAGCGCCGACCGGAGTGGAACGTAGACACTTGGAATGGGCTGGATGCGTTACAGTTTGCGGCCGGTTTTCTTTTCCGGTTGCCAGAATACGGTGCGGACGATATAATAAAAGCAGGGGATTTCTCAGGAAACAGGAGGACTTGACGGAAAGGAAATAAGATGCAAAAGCAGACGCATGATTACGATAATGTGTTCAAAACTATGAAGAGCAAACACAAAAGACTATTTGTGGCGGTGATCAACGATATTTTCGGGAAATGTTATCCGATGGATGTAAGGGTGGATGTGCTGCCGTCGGAAGGATATCTGACTGAGAGTGAGACAGCGGATGGAAGGAAGGAGATCGAGGAACAGATTTCGGATTTCCTGATCAGGATCGGAAGTGAAGTTTACCTTCTGGAATGCCAGAGCTATGATGATGGTTCCATGGCGATCCGGATCGCGGAATATGCCTTTATTGTCGCGAGACAGTTTGCCGTATGGGATATCGGTCATGCGACCATTCCCATGCCGCGGTTTTCGGTGATCTATATTAAGAGAACAAACAGGACACCGGCGGCGACAACGATCACATTTACGTTTCCGGACGGGCAGAGTGTAGAGTATCGATCCGACAATGTGATCCTGGATGAGTTTACAAAGGAAGACATTGTTGAGAGGCGGCTTTTTCCCTATATCCCGTTTTATATCGCAAGGTATGAAAAGGAAATCGTATCGGAGGGCAAGGTGGATCAGGCAGTGGAGGATCTGGCATATTTCAGGGATCAGATGGTGCGACTGAACAGGACCGGTGAGTTGACCGATACAGAGCTGATAGATCTGATGGGATTTGTGAACACTATCATTACCCACATGACGAATGGAAACAAGAATGAAGAAAGGCTGGTGAATGTTATGGGCGGAACGATAATCGAGACAGAATCCGAGAAATGGATGCGTCAGGGCATGGAACGTGGCCTGCAGCAGGGGGTGCAGCAGGGACAGGCCAAAATGCTGATAGAGCTCGGACAGGAAGACGGACTTGATGACACAACGATCCTGCAGAGAATACAGGAGAAGATCGGTCTGTCGCTGGAAGAGGCGATGACTTATATGAAGCAGTATGGAAAACGGCTTGTGTAGGTTCGCGGTATCATGCAGAAGATGTATTCAGACCGTATAGGATGGATTGGTATTTTGTGCTCATTATATGCTGCAGTTTATACTTGACCAGTTGTAATGATGACAGAAATGATGGAAGGGCTGTGAAACAGCAGCGGATGCATCCGGCCGGCGTCTGACGGTAGAAAACCATTGCAAAAAGGATACCCCTATGATACAATAATTGAAGCAGACAATGATAAAAAAATAACAATCGTTGTCGATCTTGTAATGTAAAGTTTTTTCTAACAAAATACCAAAATGGAGGAGAAGAAGATGGCAAAAAAAGTTGTTTTGGCGGGTGCCTGCCGTACAGCTATCGGCACTATGGGTGGGGGCTTAAGCACGACACCGGTAGCAGAGCTTGGCGCAATCGTAATCAAAGAAGCATTGAACAGGGCAGGAGTAGCACCTGATCAGGTCGATCACGTATATATGGGTTGTGTAATCCAGGCGGGACAGGGTCAGAACGTTGCACGTCAGGCTTCCATTAAGGCAGGACTTCCGAATGAGGTTCCGGCAGTTACCATCAACGTTGTATGCGGATCCGGTCTGAACTGTGTCAACATGGCGGCACAGATGATCCAGGCAGGCGATGCCGACATCGTGGTTGCAGGCGGTATGGAGAACATGTCCATGGCACCTTACGCAGTTCCTCAGGGACGTTACGGTTACAGAATGAACAACGGTACACTGGTAGATACCATGGTGAATGATGCACTGTGGGATGCTTTCAATAACTATCATATGATCAAGACGGCTGACAATATCTGTGAGGAGTGGGGCCTGACACGCGAAGAGCTGGACGAGTTCGCACTTAAGAGCCAGCAGAAGGCAGAAGCAGCACAGAAGAACGGTGCTTTTGACAAAGAGATCGTACCTGTTATGGTCAAGAAGAAGAAAGAAATGGTAGAGTTCAAGGTAGACGAGGGACCGAGAGCAGGTTCCACCATCGAAGGACTCCAGAAGCTGCGTGCGATCAATCCGGGCGGATTCGTTACGGCAGGTAACGCTTCCGGCATCAACGACGGTGCGGCAGCTATCGTTGTGATGAGCGAAGAGAAGGCGAAGGAGCTGGGCGTTAAGCCGATGGCAACTTTTGTCGGCGGCGCTCTGGCAGGCTGCAGACCGGAAGTTATGGGTATCGGTCCTGTTCCGGCTACTCAGAAGGTTATGGCCAGGACCGGTTACAAGATCGAAGATTTCGATATCATCGAGGCGAATGAGGCATTTGCTGCACAGTCCGTAGCAGTAGGCAAGGAGCTGGGCATTGATGTTGACAGACAGCTGAACCCCAACGGCGGCGCAATCGCGCTGGGACACCCGGTAGGAGCTTCCGGATGCCGTATCCTGGTAACACTTCTGCATGAGATGGAAGCGAAGGATGCGAAGAAGGGTCTTGCGACGCTGTGTATCGGCGGCGGCATGGGATGCGCTACGATCGTTGAGAGAGACTAAAGTTCTGATCATGGGATCTGTGATCGCGCGTTGCTGATCACAGTCCCGTTACATGCGCCTTTTCATGACTGGGAAGGCAGAAGCAGCGCAGAAATGAGGAAAATATGGAATTCGTATTATATGAAGTAAAAGGACAGGTGGGTATCATCACCATCAACCGTGAGAAGGCGCTGAATGCCCTGAATTCCACGGTACTGGAAGAGCTGGACAAGACACTGGACGGTGTGGATCTTGATGCGGTTCGCTGTCTGATCCTGACAGGTGCCGGCCAGAAATCTTTCGTGGCAGGGGCGGATATCGGTGAGATGAGCACCCTGACCAAGGCAGAAGGCGAAGCCTTCGGTAAGAAGGGCAACGATGTATTCCGTAAGCTGGAGACTTTCCCGATCCCTGTGATCGCGGCAGTGAACGGGTTTGCACTGGGCGGCGGCTGTGAGATCTCCATGAGCTGTGATATCAGGATCTGCTCTGATAACGCGGTATTCGGACAGCCCGAAGTGGGCCTTGGCATCACACCCGGCTTCGGCGGCACACAGAGACTGGCAAGGATTGTAGGCCCCGGTATGGCGAAGCAGATGATCTATACGGCAAGAAACATCAAGGCTGACGAGGCGCTCAGGATCGGTCTGGTGAACGCAGTATATCCGCAGGAAGAGCTGATGGCTGCAGCGGAGAAGATGGCAGCGGGCATCGCGAAGAATGCACCGATCGCAGTCCGCAACTGCAAGAAAGCGATCAACGACGGACTGGAAGTGGGCATGGACGAGGCGATCGTGATCGAAGAGAAGCTGTTCGGCGACTGCTTCGAGACGGAAGACCAGAAGTACGGCATGGCATTTTTCCTGGATAAGAACAAGGAGAAGGTGAAGGAGCCGTTCAAGAACTGCTAAAGCACAGGCTCAGGTCACAAGATACAGACGCTGAGCTGTAAACATAACACAAATCAAGGAGGATATGCACGATGAAAGTAGGTATTATCGGTGCGGGAACCATGGGTTCCGGTATTGCACAGGCATTCGCTATGACAGACGGCTATGAAGTTTGTCTCTGCGATATCAAGGAAGAGTACGCTGAGGGCGGCAAAGCCAAGATCCAGAAGAACATGAATTTCCTGGTGAGCAAGGAGAAGATCACGCAGGAGAAGGCTGACGAGATCATGGGCAAGATCACCACAGGTCTGAACGGCATCTGCACGGACTGTGACCTGATCGTTGAAGTTGCGCTGGAGAAGATGGAGATCAAGCAGGCGATCTTCAAAGAGCTGATGGGCATCGTGAAGAAGGAATGCATGTTCGCATCCAATACTTCCTCTCTTTCCATCACCAAGATCGGAGAAGGTCTGGACAGACCGATGATCGGTATGCACTTCTTCAATCCTGCTGACAGAATGAAGCTGGTAGAGGTGATCAGGGGTGAGAATACGCCGCAGGAGATGGTAGACAAGATCACGGCCATCGCTACGGAGATCGGCAAGACACCGGTACAGGTTAAGGAAGCTCCCGGCTTCGTTGTAAACAGAATCCTGATCCCGATGATCAATGAGGCAATCGGTGTTCTGGATGCCGGCACAGCATCTGCAGAGGATATCGACGTGGCTATGCAGCTTGGTGCATCCCATCCTATGGGACCGCTGCATCTGGGCGATCTGATCGGTCTGGATATCTGCCTTGCGATCATGGAAGTACTGTATAATGAGACCAAGGATGAGAAGTATGCGCCGCAGCCGCTTCTGAAGAAGATGGTAGAGGAGAAGAAGCTGGGCAGAAAGACCGGTATCGGATTCTTCGACTATTCCAAGAAATAATATAGCAGGACTATAAAGAGAACTACCGCTGTAACGTTCTTGAGATCCGGCAGGACCTCGAGGACGTTATACTGGGTTCTTATGAAACAGGTAAGAAATGCAATTAAAATAACATGGAGGAATAAAAGATCATGGATTTTACTTTAAGCAAAGAACATGAAATGGCGAGATCTCTTTTCAAAGAGTTCGCTGAAAAAGAAGTAAAACCTCTTGCACAGGAGGTAGACGAGACAGAAGCTTTCCCGAGAGAGACTGTTGAGAAGATGGCGAAGTTGGGATTCCTCGGAATTCCGGTTCCGAAGGAGTACGGCGGACAGGGCTGCGATCCTTTGACCTACGCTATGTGTGTTGAGGAACTGTCCAAAGTATGTGGTACCACAGGCGTTATCGTATCCGCACACACTTCTCTTTGCTGCGACCCTATTATGACATACGGTACAGAAGAGCAGAAGCAGAAATACCTGATCCCTCTTGCAAAAGGTGAGAAGTTAGGCGCATTCGGCCTGACAGAGCCCGGTGCAGGTACGGACGCTCAGGGACAGCAGACCAAGGCAGTGCTGGACGGCGACGAGTGGGTACTGAACGGCTCCAAGTGCTTTATCACCAACGGTAAGGAAGCTGACGTATATGTTATCTTTGCGATCACGGGCACGGTTGAGAAGCGTGGCAGACTGACCAAGGAGATCTCCGCCTTTATCGTGGAGAAGGGAACACCCGGCTTTACCTTCGGTACGAAGGAGAAGAAGATGGGTATCCGCGGATCTTCTACATACGAGCTGATCTTCACGGACTGCCGTATCCCGAAGGAGAATCTGCTTGGACAGCAGGGCAAGGGCTTCGGTATTGCCATGCATACACTGGACGGTGGACGTATCGGTATCGCTTCCCAGGCACTGGGTCTGGCAGAAGGCGCATTAGAGACCACCATCGCTTATGTAAAAGAGAGAAAACAGTTCGGCAGAGCTATCGGCGCATTCCAGAATACACAGTTCCAGCTGGCAGATATGGCGACCAAGGTACAGGCTGCACAGCTGCTTGTTTACAAGGCTGCTATGGCGAAGGCTACCCAGAAGGTTTACTCCGTAGAGGCGGCTATGGCTAAATTGTATGCTGCAGAGGTGGCAATGGAAGTGACCACCAAGGCTGTTCAGCTCCACGGCGGTTATGGCTACATCAGAGAGTACGATGTAGAGCGCATGATGCGTGACGCGAAGATCACGGAGATCTACGAAGGAACAAGCGAAGTTCAGCGTATGGTTATTTCCGGTTCCCTGCTCAAATAAGAGGATGCTGAGGATATTGCAGGTATATACGGCAGTATCCATGTAGAAGTAAACGTGAAAGAATAAATAAAATAAGGAGAGAAATACAATGAAAATTGTTGTTTGTATTAAACAGGTTCCCGATACAAAGGGCGGCGTTAAGTTTAATCCGGACGGAACACTCGACAGAGGCGCTATGCTTACGATCATGAACCCGGATGACAAAGCAGGTCTGGAAGCAGCACTTAGATTAAAGGATCAGTACGGTGCAGAAGTAACGGTTGTGACAATGGGTCTTCCGAAGGCGGAGGAAGTTCTGCGTGAGGCTTTGGCTATGGGCGCGGACAATGGTATCCTGGTAACTGACAGAGTACTCGGCGGTGCGGATACATGGGCTACTTCCACCACAGTGGCAGGTGCGATCAGAAATCTCGAGTATGACCTGATCATCACGGGCCGTCAGGCGATCGACGGTGATACCGCACAGGTAGGTCCTCAGATCTCCGAGCATCTTGACATTCCTGTTATCTCTTACGCACAGGATATTAAAGTAGAAGGCGACAGCGTGATCGTTGAGCGTCAGTACGAAGACAGATACCATGTTGTAAAGGCTAAAATGCCCTGTCTGATCACAGCGCTTTCCGAGCTGAATGAGCCCCGTTACATGACACCGGGCGGCATTTTCGATGCTTATAAGAAAGAACTTACCGTATGGGGCAGAGCAGACTTGAAGGATGTTGACGACGCCAACCTGGGTCTTAAGGGTTCACCGACCAAGATCGCCAAGGCTTCCGATAAGGTAAGAAAGGGCGCCGGCGAGAAGGTTACTCTTGATCCTGATGAATCTGTAAGCTACATTGTTGACAAGTTGAAAGTGAAACATGTGATCTGACAGAGGTTTCGCGGCTTTATGTTTTAAATAAAATATAAGACTATATTCAGGTATAGAGAAAGGAATGTAAAATGAATTTAGAAGAATACAAGGGAGTATATGTCTTTGCGCAGCAGGTGGACAATGAGATCAGCAGTATTGCTTTCGAACTGCTCGGCAAAGCAAAAGACCTGGCTAAAGATTTAAGTACGGACGTGACGGCTGTGTTGATCGGTTCCGACGTAAAAGGACTGGCAGACCAGCTTGCAGAATACGGTGCGGACAAGGTGATCGTTGTGGACGATCCGGAGTTGAAGGACTACAGAACAGAGCCTTATGCACATGCACTGTCTTCCGTTATCAACAAATATAAACCCGAGATCATGCTGGTTGGCGCAACTGCGATCGGCAGAGACTTAGGTCCCAGAGTATCCGCAAGAGTGGCTACCGGTCTGACAGCAGACTGTACCGTTCTGGAGATCGGTGACTTCCCGTTACAGGCAGTTCCGGGCCAGGAGCAGTTACATAACCAGCTGCTGATGACACGTCCGGCATTCGGCGGTAACACCATCGCAACGATCGCATGTCCTTACAACCGTCCGCAGATGGCTACGGTTCGTGCAGGCGTTATGCAGAAGATCGAGCCGATCAAGGGCGCCAAAGCAGTTGTGGAAGAGTTCAATCCCGGCTTTACACCGGACAACAAGTATGTGGAGATTCTCGACATCGTGAAGTCCGTAGTAGAGACCGTTGATATCATGGATGCGAAGATTCTCGTATCCGGCGGCCGTGGCGTAGGAAGCCCGGAGAACTTCAAGATTCTGGAAGATCTCGCGGCAGTGCTCGGCGGTACGGTAAGCTGCTCCCGTGCGGTAGTGGATTCCGGCTGGAAGCCGAAGGATCTGCAGGTTGGACAGACAGGTAAGACCGTTCGTCCGAACGTTTATTTCGCAATCGGTATCTCCGGTGCGATCCAGCACGTGGCAGGTATGGAAGAGTCTGATATCATCGTGGCGATCAACAAGGATGCGGATGCTCCGATCTTCGACGTAGCTGACTACGGCGTTGTGGGCGACCTGAACAAGATCGTTCCGAAGCTGACAGAAGCATTGAAGGCTGAGATCGCAGCTGCAAAATAATAAAAGTTAACTTGCGAAGCAAATTAACTTTGTGAGATTCGCTGCGCGAACTCGGAAAAAGGAAACTTATAAAAACGATAAAAACGCCTGGGAAGTTTGCCCAGGCGTTTTCTTTGATCAAAAATTGTGCTATCATGGAATTATGGAAAATATGATTACAGTAACGGGGTTGACAAGTGCATACGGGAGGAAACCGGTACTGCAGGGTGTGTCGTTTACGGCATGGAGAGGAGATTGTGTAGGGATCGTCGGTGCGAATGGCTGCGGGAAATCGACGCTTCTCTCAATTCTGGCGGGGACGCTGAAGCCGAAGTCGGGGCAGGTGTCTTATTATGGCAGGGCGGCATGGAGTGATGCGGGAGGCGGCAGGATGCATGGGAACAGAGAAGTGATCCGCAGGATGACCGGCTATGTGCCCCAGGAAAATCCGCTGATCCCGGAACTCAGTGTATATGACAATCTTCGTCTGTGGTATCCGGATAAGAAAACGCTTCAAAACGAGCTGGAGCAGGGATTTTTAAATCTGCTGGGGCTGGATGAATTTTCTGCAAAGCGGGTGAGTAAACTGTCGGGCGGCATGAAGAAGCGGGTCAGTATCGGCATAGCGATGGCCGGTATGCCACCGGTACTTCTTATGGACGAACCAGGTGCTGCGTTGGACCTGATCTGCAAGGAAGATATACGCCGGTATCTTCAAGTATATCTGGAACGCAGAGGTACGGTGGTGATCGCGACACACGAAGAAAGCGAACTGGATCTGTGCAGCGCATTGTATATTATGAAGGACGGACGGCTGCATCAGGCTGACCGTTGTCTGCGGGGAGAAGCGTTGACCGGCAGAATGTAATGTCGGTAGAGCGGCCGTCCGGAAGGTAGATCCCGTGCGGTGAAGGACTCCTCTGCCGGCAGGGTGATATTGGAGTCAGAAGTATTATGAGACAGGGGGAAGAGGCGTGAATACGGGTAGTCAGAGAGATCAGGAGCAACAGAGGTATGAGATACCGATTCCGGATATCAGGGGCAGAGAGGGATTCGGGCGGCGAAATCCCTTGATTCTGCCTGCGGTGGCCTGTGCTGTGTTGATTTTGATTGCCTGCGCAGGGATCGTTTCCTTGTATATCAAAAGTACGCCTGCTTATAGACTTGGTAAGGGAATCCGGAATCTGGTCAGGGAGATGGAAGCGTTCGGGAATCCGTTGACAGAGAAGATCGGCATCGGGGATCTGAGCCGGATGCTGGCAGAGGAAGGCGGGCATGTGAGCACGCGGATCAATTTTACTGCGGACGGCCTGATCGGGAATACGATCGGTGTCGATACCGAATACTATAAGGATATGCAGAATAAGGAGCTGAGCGCTGATACGAGTATCAGTATGATGAATTATGAGTTTGCGCATTTGAATATTTATGCAGATGAAGAGGCGTTTTGTTTTTCCGTACCGGAATTATTTCTGGAAAATATGTATGTTGATAATGAAAATATAGTGAGCCAGTATAATGCGTCTTTTCTGGCTGGATTATCCGGAAGCAGCCCTTTGGATGATTTCTCCGTCGATCTTTTCCCGGATGCTGACAGGCAATATGTCAAAGGGGATTTGGAGCGTTACGCTGCGGATCTTGAAGCCTGCAGGAAGAGTATGGTCCTGGAGAGGATAAAGAGGGGTGTTTACCGTGTGATATTTCCGTCCGGGGAGATGGAACGTCTGCTGCGGGATGTCGTGAACAGTTGCGAGCCGATGTATGCAATATCGGAAAGCGGGCGGTGGTGGAAAGAATATGACAGACTGCTTGTCTCGGATATCTGCATGATCTTTACTATTGACAGACAGAACCATATCGAGCTTATCACGCTGGAAGAACCGGTAAGTATGTTGGACGGAAAGGCGGTAATAAGCGGGGCTCTGTATTTACCGGGGAGTACGCAGAACCTGCAGGGAGATATAACGGTGAAAGGTGAAGACGGTATGGAAAGATCGCTTTATCTGCAGATCATACGCTCGAGAGCGGATGAGGGTTATGGTCTGAGTGTGCAGGCGGAGCTTATGAAAGAAGAGGATTCTTTGTTTGCGATGAAGTATGTCACACAAAGCGACGTACTTCGGGATGCGTTTACGGCAGGCATATCCGTGTGGAACGACAGGGAGGATCAGCTGAAGCTTGTGATGGAAGGGAGACTGGATGACATCGTTCAGGGAAGGAGCCTGGAATTGGAGCTGGAGAATATGCAGTGCTATTGGAAGGATGAGGAGATATTTAAGATGACCGGCGATATTTTGCTGGAGCCGCTGGAGAAAGAGATCAGAAGTACGGTAAAGCGGGAGACGAACTTTTTCGAGATGACGGAAAGAGACTGGCTGGGTATTCTGTATAAAATAGGGGATACATATGGCAGCCTGCCAGGGTCCTTATGGTAATGGCGTGAGTCCTGTTATCCTGCATTGAGACTCCGCGAAGCGGAAGATTGAAAATTAAAATTTTCAATCGCGAGATTTGTGTCTGCGCGTTGCTTGCCACAAACTCGTTTATGCGCAAAAAGCAGCGCAGAAATGGAGAAAATTATGGAGGGTGGAATGAGTTATACGGAGCGTGATGAGACAGATAATGGTAGTAGAGAGAAGAACGGCGGGGTGGGAGATGAGGCGATGATCGAAGAACTGATGCGGCATCTGGACTCGGAATTTACACAGGGTGTTTATCGGATGAGCGTCAGCTTTGATGAGGAAGAGGAGGAAGCGAAGAATGTTTCCCATAAGTGCTGTAATATGTACGGCAGGCCCGCAACGGAGACAGTCGGTCTTCTGGATATGTATACGGATATCAGTGCAGGAGAACCTGACCGGCAGCTGTAAGGAGAGGGGGAAGGCATGGAGTAAACTATGGGACGGAAAATGCGGTATCTCTATTTGGAAATAAAGAAGACTGTTAAGCTGCTTCCTCACATGCTGCTGCAGATTCTCCTGCTTTTAGGGCTTTTGGCTGTGGTGGTCGTTGGAGCCGTTAGAAGCATGGGGCGGGAAGCGTTGGCAGTGAGGGCGGAAATTGCGGTGGTAGTGCGGGAGGAACTGGCTGGTTTAGCGCTTCATTATGTGGAGAACATAGAGAGCGTATCCCGTTTCTGCCGTTTTCGGCAGACTACGGAGCAGGAGGGGTTTGAACTTTTGAATCATGGTGAGGTGACGGCCCTTGTTTTGATGCCGGAGCAGTTACTGGAAGGGATTATGAACGGTACGAATCCTGCGGTTGAGATTTATTTCCCAAAGCAGGCGGGGCTGGAAGCCATGTTTTTCAGGGAGATGACGGAGGCGGGAGAAGGGCTGCTGCGGGTAGCGCAGGCGCAGATCTATGGGGCAGGAGATATGGCACGTGAATTCGGGCTGACAGAGCAGCTGTCGAGAATCGAAACGGAGATCGACAGCTATAATCTGGCTTTTGCACTGGACAGACTGGCATTATATGACCAGGAAAAAGTATCTGCATTTGGAGCTGTGAATGCGGCACAGTTCTATTTGGCTTCCGGCACGATTCTGTTTCTTTTGCTGGCGGGAATGGCAATGTATCCTGTTGTGTGCAAAGAAAAACCGGCATTTTGCAGGCAGTTGACAAGAGAAGGAACGGGAGAGATATGGCAGAGCTTTTGTCAATGGGTCTGTGGCTTCCTGTGCGTAAGTCTTTTTGCGGGTATATTATGGGCGGCAGGCCGGTTATTTGCAGTGTTTGGGCCACAGGATGCAGTGAAGTATCTTACAGCAGGCGGCGGATATCCATCGCATATCGGAGTGGGGATAGGGGTCGTTATCTTAATGACGGTTACGGCCCTTATTTATCTGGTGCACAGCCTGGCGGGCAGCAGGACGGTAGGAATCCTGCTGGTCTTTGTGGTATCGGTGGTGATGGTCTTTCTTTCCGGGGGTCTGGTTCCGGCAATGTTTCTGCCGCAGCATGTACGGACAGTGGGGGAGTGGCTCCCTACGGCCTGGCTGATGCGGGCGGTGAGTGGTCTTTTTGCAGGCCGCGGTGCGGGTGTATCGGGAGAGGGTGTGGCGGTACTTTGTGGTTACACCGTATTGTGCACTGCGGCGGCATGCTTTGTCCGTCGAAGCAGGGGCCTGCTGTGAAGAGGCTGTAAATTCGGTCAGGAGACCGGAGAGAGGGAGTGAGAAAAGTATGTGCGGGGCAGATGAATGGAGGTCGTTGTGCGGGAAGGAAGGAATTTTCGCGTAAAACAATATGGGATCTGGATCAGCCTTCTTGCCGGACGCCTGTGGAGACAGCCGGTTTATATCGTTCTGCTTGTGCTGATACCGCTGTTGGGATACGGGGCAGGCTTTATGGAGCGCGGTGAACAAAGCGGTGTCGCGGTGGCAGTCTGTGTGGAAGACGGTGTATGGAAGGAAAAGATCATGGACATGCTGGCAGAACAGGAAGCGGACAGTGTGCTGCAGTTTGTATATCTTGATGGGAGCAGGGAAGTAGAGCGGTGTGTGGCGGCCGGGGAGGCTGCCTGTGGGTTTGTTATCGGACAGGACATTGCCAAGAAGGTGCTTGACGGTGCGTGGCGGAAAAGCATTACAGTGTTTGAAACGGATTCCGGCAGTGTGACGGGAATCGCGGAGGAACGGCTTGCCGGCGTGATCTTCAGGCTGTATGCGGAAGAATATTATGACAGGTATATGGGACGGATTTCGGAGACTGCGGCGGCATTTGCCAGAGAAGCCTATGAGAGGCGTCTTGTGGACGACAGTACATTTTCTTTTCAATATATTTATGATGACTCTACAGGTCAATTTAGTTATGACACGCCTGTTGTTGATGACATAAATGTCAATAAGGATGTAACTGCCCCGGTTTTCCCGGTTAAAGGCATACTTGCCGTTCTTATTTTCCTCGGTGGATTATGCGGGATGCTGGAATATGAGAGAGATAAAAAGGAAAAAAGATTTGTCCGTATGGCTCCCGATCTATTGACTTATCTGGTTAATATATGGATATCGACCGTATTTCTCTCGGCCGCGGTGCTGGTCTGCCGGTGGGGGTATGACGGAATGCGCTGTTGCGGGGCCGGGTTTAGCATTGCCGGAATGCTCAGGGTGTGGAGCGCAGGAATGTGGGGCAGACAGATCATGGATCTGGTCGTTTACCAGTGTATTATCATGGCATATTGTGTTATACTCAAACTGCTGCTGCGAAGACAGGAGACGATCGCGGCGGCGATCCCGATCCTGACGCTGGGCAGTCTGGTGTGTGCTCCGGTGTTCGTAAGACTGGGAACGTATATGCCTGTTTTTACGGTGCTGGAGAAGCTGTTTCCGGTAACATATTATCTGATGTGACATTATAATCTGCCGTTTGAGCGGGATTTCCGGAAGCGGTGACCGATCCCTGTGTGCGGAGCATGTGGAAATTTATCGATCGAGTACAGAGCAGGAGAAAAGAGTATGAATATGAATGAGGAAAAGAGTAAGAAAAGTATCATGGACTATGAGACGGTGGAGCTGGATGACGAGAATGACGCGCTGGTGATCCTGGATCAGACGAAACTGCCGGGGAGTGCCGAGCTGATCAGCCTGCATACCGGAGAAGAAATCTGGGAGGCCATCTATCTGTTGAAAGTGCGTGGTGCGCCGGCGATCGGCGTGGCGGCGGCTTTCGGTATATATCTGCTGGCGAAGAAGATTCAGACCGATGCGTACGATGTTTTCTACCAGGAATTCTGCAGACAGAAAGAATATCTGAATTCTGCGCGGCCGACAGCAGTGAACCTGTCGTGGGCGCTGAACAGAATGGAGCGGGTATGTACAGCGGACAGGGAGCTGCCTGTCGCCAGGATCAAGGAAAAGCTGAAAGAAGAGGCCGCAGCACTGAAAGAAGAGGATATCCGTGTGTGCCGGGCGATCGGAGAATATGGACTGACACTGGTGAAACCGGGTGACGGTATATTGACGCACTGTAATGCAGGCCAGCTGGCGACATGCAGATACGGTACGGCGACGGCACCCATTTATCTGGGACAGGAGAGAGGGTACCATTTCCGTGTATTTGCAGATGAGACAAGGCCTTTATTGCAGGGTGCAAGACTGACGGCATACGAATTGCATGCATCGGGTGTGGATGTGACGCTGATCTGTGATAACATGTCGGCGGCGGTCATGCGCAACGGCTGGGTCAATGCGGTGTTTGTGGGCTGTGACCGTGTGGCGGCCAACGGCGATACTGCCAATAAGATCGGTACCTCGGTGGTGGCAGCTGTGGCACAGCGATATCACGTGCCCGTGTATATCTGTGCGCCGACTTCCACCATCGACATGAATACGCCCACCGGAGCGGATATCGTGATCGAGCAGCGGCCGGCCCATGAAGTGACGGATATGTGGTATGAGAAGCCGATGGCTCCGGCCGGGGTTAAAGTTTATAATCCGGCATTCGACGTGACGGACCACGACCTGATCGCGGGGATCGTCACGGAATACGGAATTGCCAGGGCTCCTTATACGGAATCCCTGCGGGAAATATTCAGAAACGCAGGACGTGGAGCAGAGGGAAGATAAAGAATTTGTGACGCTTCGGAATGGAGATAGATATGGAATATATAACAGAGAAACAGGCTAAAAAGGCTATCATCGATATCGGTCAGCGCATGTACGTAAGAGGTTTTGTGGCGGCCAATGACGGAAATATTTCGGTCCGGACGGGAGAAAATGAAGTGTGGGCGACACCCACCGGTGTCTCCAAGGGATACATGAAGAAAAAAATGCTTGTCAAGGTGGATCTGGACGGTACACTGCTGGAAGGCACTTACAAACCTTCCTCGGAACTGAAGATGCATCTGCGGGCCTACCGGGAGAATGAAGCTCTCAGGTCCGTATGCCATGCCCATCCGCTGGTATGTACCTGCTTTGCCGTAGCCGGCATACCGCTTTCCACACCGGTTCTGGCGGAGGCAGTCATTACGCTGGGAGAGGTGCCGGTTGCACCTTATGCGGAATTGGGAAGTGAGGAAGTGCCGGAGGTGATCGCGCCATACTGTCACACGCACAGCGGGATCCTGTTGGCAAATCACGGTGCGGTGACCTGGGCACAGGATCCCTATGCGGCATACTATCGTTTGGAATCCATGGAGCATTACGCCAGGATCCTGCTGGTCACGGATAAATTATTGGGGAAACAGAATCTGCTGACAGGAGAACAGATAGATGCGCTGCTGGCCATGAGAGAGAGGTTCCGGTAACAGTTCGAATGATCAGAATCACTTTTTTCTTCCTATTTGAGGCGGGCTATGATACAATACGGATAGTTGGTGCACGTATACCTGTGGAATACTGCGGGAAGCGACAGGACAGTGGTTGTTTCCGCGGTTCTGAAGGGATGTGCCAGATAAAGAAAGACGGCTGACCGGATCAGGTGAGACGAGGGCAGCCACAGGGAGCAGCTATGAGTGAGAATGAGAAGAATGTGACAGAACAGGCAATGGAGAGAGAAGAGAAAGAAGTGATATCCAGGAATTTTATCGAGCAGATCATCGATAAGGACCTTGCGGAAGGGAACTGCGAGACCGTTCATACCAGATTCCCACCGGAACCTAACGGGTATCTGCATATCGGGCATGCGAAGAGCATCCTGCTGAATGCCGGGCTGGCAGGCCAGTACGGCGGTAAGTTTAATCTCCGTTTTGACGATACGAACCCGACGAAGGAGAAGAGTGAGTTCGTAGAGTCCATCAAGGCAGATGTGAAGTGGCTGGGTGCGGATTTTGAAGACAGGCTTTTCTTTGCATCCGACTATTTTGAACAGATGTATGAAGGAGCCGTAAAGCTGATAAAGAAAGGAAAGGCTTACGTTTCGGATCTGACCGCGGAGCAGATGAGAGAGTACCGTGGCACCCTGACAGAGCCGGGAACCAATGACCCCAACAGGGACAGGAGTATAGAAGAAAATCTGCGGCTGTTTGAGGAGATGAAGGCGGGTAAGTATGCTGATGGGGAGAAGACGCTTCGGGCCAGGATCGATATGGCGTCGCCCAATATCAATATGCGTGATCCGATCCTGTACCGTGTGGCGCATCTGTCCCATCAGAATACGGGAGACAGATGGTGCATTTATCCGATGTATGATTACGCGCATCCGATCGAAGATGCCATAGAGGGCATCACACATTCAATTTGTACGCTGGAGTTTGAGGATCACAGACCGCTGTATAACTGGGTGGTCGAGGAACTGGAGTATCCGCACCCGCCGAAGCAGATCGAGTTTGCAAAAATGTATTTGACCAATGTAGTCACTGGTAAGAGATATATCAAGAAACTGGTGGAAGATGGCATTGTGGACGGCTGGGATGATCCCAGGCTGGTATCCATCGCGGCGCTGCGCAGAAGAGGATTTACACCGGAATCGATCAAGCTCTTTGTGGATCTGTGCGGGGTGTCCAAGGCGAACTCTTCGGCGGAGTATTCCATGCTGGAATATTGTATCCGGGAAGATTTGAAGATGAAAAAACCGCGTGTGATGGCGGCGCTGGATCCCGTGAAGCTGGTGATCGATAATTACCCGCAGGGACAGACGGAGATGCTGGAAATCGTGAATAATCCCGAGAATGAGGAGCTTGGCAGGCGTAAGGTTCCCTTTTCCGGAGAGCTGTATATTGACAGAGAGGACTTTATGGAAGAACCGCCGAAGAAGTATTTCAGACTCTTTCCGGGGAATGAAGTACGCCTGATGGGAGCCTACTTCGTGAAATGCGTCAGCTTCGAGAAGGACGTCGACGGTAAGGTGACAGTGGTGCACTGCACTTACGATCCGGCTTCCCGGGGAGGCAACAGTCCGGATGGCCGCAAGGTGAAGGGAACGATCCATTGGGTATCTGCGGCAGACGCAGTGCGGGCGGAAGTCAGACTGTATGAGAATATCATCGATGAGGAGAAGGGTGTCTACAATGATGACGGCAGCCTGAATCTTAACCCGAATTCGTTGATCGTTCTGAAAGAGTGTTATATAGAACCTTCCGTTAAGGATGCCAAAGCATATGACAGCTTCCAGTTTGTCAGACAGGGATTTTTCTGTGTGGACTGTAAGGATTCCAAACCGGAGGCTCCTGTATTCAACAGGATCGTATCTTTGAAGAGTTCTTATGTGCTTCCGAAGCAGTCGTAAGCAGGCGGCCTGAATGGGCAGATTCTGCGGCAGGGAAGCCGAAGGCTGGACTGTTATATAGTAAACGACATTAGAAATTTCGTTTACTATAACTATAATAATTCATGATCAGGAGGATGTACTATGGCAGGAATTTTGTCAGGATTAGCACGTTTTGGATTGGGAAAACTGGAGAACATGGAGTTGTACGAGGCGCCGAAGAAGGAAGAGGCCGGAGCGGAAGGAAAGCCGGCGCCGGCGGTGGTGCAGGAACAGGATTTTCTTTTTGATAAGTCATGTACCTGCCCGATCTGTGACAAGGAATTCAAGAACAGAACGGTGAAGGTGGGCAAGGCTAAATTATCCGGAAGCGATTTGGATCTTCGGCCGCGCTATGAGCAGATCGATCTGTTGAAATATGACATTATCATGTGTCCGTACTGCGGGTATGCGGCACTGAGCAGATTCTTTAAATTTGTAACTTCACCGCAGGCGAAGAATATTAAGAAGACGATTTCCGCTACTTTTGAACCGCAGAAGGAGACCAGAGAAGTCTATACATATGACGAAGCGCTGGAACGCTATAAGCTGGCACTTGCGAATGCAATCGTGAAGCAGACGAAAGCCAGCGAGAAGGCGTATATCTGCTTAAAGACGGCATGGCTGCTGCGCGGTAAGGCGGAGCGTCTTGACAAGAATCTGCCGGATTATGAAGAGCAGAAGAAGTTGTGTGAGGAGGAGGAGACGGAATTCCTGCACAATGCGCTGGATGGATTCCTGGCGGCAAGACAGTCGGAGAACTTCCCCATGTGCGGTATGGATGAACCGACCGTCGATTATCTGATCGCCGTGACGGCCATGCGATTTGAGCAGTATGATGTGAGCAGCAGGCTGCTGGCGGGAGTGCTGCAGTCAGCCTCCAATCCGCGGATGAAAGATAAGGCGCGGGATCTGAAGGAAATGGTGATGGCGAAGATGAAAGAGAAGAGTGCGGGCAGGAAGTGATCTGGGAGATATGGAGATGAAAGAGTTACCGATCCACATTCAGCTGCAGCCGGAGAGCGGTAAAACGCTGTATGAGCAGATTTATGAGTTTATCCGGGACGAGATACGGAGAGGCGGCCTGCTGCAGAATGAGAAGCTGCCGTCGGCCCGGCTTCTGGCAGAGGATCTGCAGGTGTCCAGGACTACGGTGGATATGGCTTATGGACAGCTTGTTTCCGAAGGATACCTGGAGGCGAGACCCAGGCAGGGATATTTTGTCTGTGCAGTGGAAGGACTGTGTGTGATCGATGCGCCTGCGCGCGGTGAGAAATACGGAGGCGGGAGCGAAAGCAGTCGTGTGTCGGAGCAGTATGACTTTTCTCCGACCGCGATTGACATGCATTTTTTCCCCTATGCGACATGGAAGAAGATCACCAGAAATATTCTTGTGGATGCCAACAGCGATATGTTTGCACTGGGGGAGCCTCAGGGCGATCTGGAGCTTCGGACTACAATCTGTCGTTATCTTCATGGGGCGCGGGGCGTGAATTGTGAACCGGAACAGATCATTATAGGAGCAGGGAATGATTACCTGCTCCTTTTGTTGGAAAAAATTCTCGGACGGCATATACCGGTGGCGATGGAGGACCCGACTTATGTCAAGGCGTATCGGATCTTTCGGTCCTGTGCCTGGCCGGTGACCTTTGTTCCTATGGATGAGAATGGCATCCGTGTGGAATGTCTCAGGCAGACAGAGGCACAGGTGGCGTATGTGATGCCATCCCATCAATATCCGACAGGGATATCCATGCCCATCGGAAGAAGGCTGGAGCTGCTTAAGTGGGCGGCGGCGAAGGAGGGACGCTATCTGATCGAGGATGATTATGACAGTGAATTCCGCTATAAGGGCAAGCCGCTTCCGTCCCTCCAGGCATCGGACCGCAACGGAAATGTGGTCTACATCGGAACCTTCTCCAAGGCCATTGCACCGGCGATCCGTATCAGTTATATGGTGCTGCCCTATCCGCTGCTCGCGCGCTATCGGCAGGAATGCGGTTTCTATTCCTCTACCGTATCGCGGATCGATCAGACGATTCTCAACGAATTTATACAGGATGGTTATTTTGAGCGGTATTTGAATAAGATGCGGAAACAGTACCGTATGAAGCATGATCTGCTGTTGACAGAGCTCAAGTCTTTCCGGAAGGCGTTCAGAATATCCGGGAGCAATGCCGGCCTGCATGTGATCCTGACGGACAGGATGGGCCGAAGCGAAGAGGAACTGGCACGAACGGCACAGGAAACAGGTGTCAGGGTCTATCGGATGCGGGATTTCAGAATGGAAGAAAGCGGCGATACGGCGGCGATGTTGATCCTTGGTTATGCCGCGCTGTCGCCGGAAGAGATCAGGAAAGGGATTGATTTGCTGCGGAAAGTCTGGCTGTAACTTATGTTTTGTATGAGATCTTCTTCATCATATTGAAATAAGATACGAGTTCCTCATACAGCATTTCCGGCTGAAAAGAAGCTTCGCGGAAATGGGTGTTCATCAGCCCGCTGATCGTATAATCCAGCATTGCGTCAAGCTTTTCAAAGGAGACATCTGCCAGAAAACGGCTGCGGTCAGCCTGATTCTTCAGTACAGCGTAAATGTCGGAGAGAACGTTCCGATGCTTCTCGGTGGCCATCAATGCTTCACTTACATTCTCGGCGGCGCAGCTTTCCAGGAAACGCTGCATATAGGGGTAGTTCCGCAGTACCTGCATTTTGGCAAATTCCATCTGCTTACGGATCTCGAAATAGTCGTCGGCTGAGGAGAGAACTCCGGTAGTCAATTCCAGTTTCATAAAGCGGGTGCTGTAATCATATAGAAACGTGTAGAGGCCAAGCTTACTTCCAAAATAGTGAAAGAGGAGCCCTTTGCTGATACCGGCTTCCACCACGATATCATCTGTACTTGCATGTTTGTAACCTTTGGTGGCAAACACCTTCAATGCCGCATTGATCATGCGGTCCTGCTTTTCCTTCTTCAAGTCAAAAAATTTCTCGTTCATTTCTTACTCCGTTTATCTGTCTATCGTATGAAGCCGTTTTGGCGTATGTAAATTGACCTCATCAGTCGAACTCCAATATAGCATAAAAAGGCGTCGGATTCAATGTTATGGAAAAAACTAGTTTCCGGAAAATTTTAAGGCACAAGATGTTGTGGTATGGCATTTTAAAAAAATTTTATACATATTCCCTTTTCATTTTGGGAAAATAGTATTAATATAATGGTATAAGAGACGCTGAAAGGAGAACATTCATGGCGAAAAAATTTGGTAGGTTTTTGATGGTAACAGCTGCTCTCGGAGCCGTTGCAGCAGGTGTTTACTATTGTTTACAGAATAAAGACTCTTCTGTAGATGATGATTTTGACGATGACGATGACTTTGATGACTTCGATGAAGACCTGGATGAAGATGAGAATCCGAAGGATGTGGACCGTAATTATGTAGATCTGGATCTGGAGAAAGCAGAAGACTTTAAAGAGGGACTTGATGCGGCGAAAGCTGAGGCGACTGATAAGATCGTAGGTGCGGCGAAGGAAGTGACCGATAAGGTCAAGGAAGCGGCTGAGAAGACGGAAGTCAAGGTGGAAGAGTTCTTTGACGATGATGACAGCGATGGTTCCATGGACGCCATGTAGACAATTGAACGTTTCCGGTAAGTCAGTGAGATCGGGGAGAATGCATGAAGCAGTGCATTCTCCCGTTTTTTATATCGTTTACTATGAAAGTCTTCAACTTTCACAGTATGGATGGCCATGCGGACCTGCAGATATTATTTGTTCATCTTGTAGGGCGGATCTGCGGGATAGCCGCCTTTTAACTTCTGCATACCACGCTGAATGGCGTCTTTGGAATTCTTCCAGTCGGCGTCCTTGTTGCGGTAGTCAAATTTCTCTACCAGCCAGGATACATCTTCGGCCAGTCTTGCCATATTCTGCTCCATAAGCGGGAAGACCATGGCATAGAAATCGGCCTTTTCCTTATCGTTCAGCCGACTGTCGGCGCCTTCACATAGATCTCCGAAATGATGCAGACAAAACCCCTTACTGTTCTTGACTTTGTCGCGGAATTCCTGATCTTTTTTGTACATGACGAAGAAAGTGTCAAGATAACGTTCATAGGTGTCGGCGTAGCGTTTGCAGATATAGCAGGAACGATCCTTTTCGGCGGCCCAGATACCGATCGGATTCTGCCGCTCAGTATGTTTCCGGAATTTGTCCTTCAGGGAAGTTTTGCCCGGTTTGAAATTCTGAAACTGCTGCTGCATCTCGCGGTTCATCTGCACATAATGGGTTTTCAGGATCCAGGCATTGCCGAGGGTATTGCCGTAGTCAAACATTTTCCTGAAATGTTCCCTGCAGAATCCGGCCTGGTCGGTCTGCTCACGGATGTCACTTTCCATATAGGAAGAACCTGAACCCAGGACAAAGTCCAGAAGATCCTGCTCTACATTGCGCTCGATAAAACAGAAAGGACATTCGTCGCCGGCGTTCATGGCATCATTTAAGGGGATGGTGTATAATTTTTCTTTCATGAGATACCTTCTTTCGAGATGGAAATGTTAATGATACGTTTATAAGAATAGATTACCACAGATTGAAAAGGCATGCTATAATAAGTTCTGTAACGATGGCGGAAATCAGGAAAGATTGAATGAATTCTGCTCACGTTCTCAGCGAAAAACGCTTTGGAACGGAAGAAACGATGAAGTAAAGATAAAGAGACAAAAAGGATGGGATGACTATGCAGTTACAGATACCGGCGGTGAATGAGGATCAGGAGCATATTTTGAGTGAGGTACAGTGCTTTGCACTGGATATGGATGGGACGATCTATCTGGGGGAACAGTGGATCGACGGTGCTTTGGAATTTTTACATAAGATTGAAGAGACGGGAAGAAGTTATGTGTTTGTGACGAATAACTCGTCTAAAAATGCGGCTGTGTATGTGGATAAGCTGCACCGGATGGGGCTGGAGGTTGGAGAAGATAAGATCGTTACCTCCGGGCAGGCCACAATCTATTATCTGCAGCGGCATTTTCCGGGGGCAAAGGTGTTTCTGCTGGGGAATCCGCTTCTGCGGGAAGAGTTCATGCAGGCAGGCATTATGCTGGAGGAGGAACAGCCGGATGTGGTGGTGACGGCATTTGACACTTCTCTCGATTATCAGAAAATGTGCCGGGTGTGTGATCATGTCAGAGCGGGACTGCCTTATCTGGCGACGCATCCGGATTATAACTGCCCTACGGAGACGGGTTTTATACCTGACGCGGGTGCCATCCATGCCTTTATCCATGCTTCGGCGTTCCGTTATCCCGACCGGATCATCGGTAAGCCCAACGAAGATATTATAGAGTATCTGGCAACCAGAGTCCGTACGCCGAGAGAGAAGATCGCGATGGTAGGGGACCGCCTCTATACGGATATCGCGGCCGGAAGAAATAACGGGTTAAAGAGTGTGCTTGTCCTGAGTGGTGAGGCAGGGATGGAAGATGTGAAGCAGTCTGAGGTGAGACCGCATCTGATCTTTGATTCGGTGAAGCGGATGACGGGGCTGCTGGAATGTATTTGTATTTGACTTTGGGGCGCAATCTGCTATAATGAATCATACTTGCATCTTCATGTCTTTCCGGACACAGTCTGGTGAAAAGTGTGGTGCGGGCATGAGATGGACGGGACAGGATTTTGATATGGAATACTTTATATAATGAAAACGAAAATATCTTTTGGTACGATCATACAATATTTGAATAGTTTTCTGCAGAAACATCGTGTGCAGCTGCTGCAGTGCATTCCGGCGCTGGGGATTTTTCTGCTGGCAACGTACAGACTGTCGGAGATCGGACAGCCGATCCTCTTTAATGATGAGGTGGGATACTGGTCGAACAGTGCCTTCTTTATGGGGATGGACTGGACCTCGGTGACCGGCAGGATTGCTTATTATTCCTATGGATACAGTCTGCTGCTTATTTTGATCCGGAAGCTGGCGGAAGTGTTTGGCTGGGGCTGGGACACGATGTACCGGGCGGCAGTGGTGATGAATGCCGGCTTTCTGGTGATGAGCTATGTGCTGGCACTTAAGCTGGCCAGGCGATATCTGACCGGCATGAGTGATCTGGTCAGAACAGTGGCATGTTTTACCGTTTTTACATATTCTTCTTATATTGTGTATGCGCATATCACGTGGACCGAGTGTACGCTTGTGTTTTTCTTCTGGGTATTTCTCTTTGTGATGATGCGTGTGGTGGACAGGCCGGGGATTGGAAATCATGTTGCATTTGCGCTGGTTTCATTCTATATTTACACGGTGCATCAGCGGGCGCTGGGCATTGTTGTTACGGCAGTGCTGCTGGTGGTATATTTGCGGCTCATGCGTCGGAATAAGATGAAAGATGCGGCGGCTTTTTTGGTGAGTATGTATCTGTACAGTCTGGTGCATGCCATGGTCAAGGGGAATCTGCAGCGTGTGAACTATCTGGGTGGAGAGCAGGCAGGGCTGGAAGAGATTCTCGGCTATGCGCTTACGCGGAATTCGAGGCTTCTATTGCTGGCAGGTGCGGCGCTGCTTGTTCTGTTGTGGCTGCTCGAGAAAAGAAAGACAAAAATCCTGCTTGCCTTTCTGGCTGCTGGAGCTGCAGGCTGCGTTCTTTATATGCGGATGAGCGACGGAGCTGTTGTGACAGAGACAGCGGCAAATCGACTGGGGACAAATGACTTCTCAGGTCAATGGGGTGTGCTCAAGAATCTTTTTTCTAAAAATGGATTGATCCGCCTTGGGATCAGTATGACAGGCAAGTGGTATTATATGGCATCCGTGACGGGGCTGGTGGTCTGCTGGGGAATATATGGGCTGTTTGAGAATGCGTTTTTACTGCTCCGGGAGCATGTCAGGGATTTTGCGGCGGTGTGCAGGGGCAGGAGGCAGTGCAGGAACGATAAAGACACGGTAGAAAAGGCGGAAGCTGCGGATTCGCATCAGGAAACGGCAGAGGTGAATACGGCATCAGGCGAAGAGACGGTTACAGAGGTTGTCCGGGAAGCCGATCCGGATCATAGAGAGGGCAGGCGGTTGTCCGCAGAGTTGTGGAAAGACCGGATATGGCTTCTTGGAGTGCTGGCAGCATGGTTCAGTACTTTTATGATCAGTGCGATCTATAAAGAAGGTCTGTATAAAAACGACGACCTGGTGAACGGCAGATACACGGAGTTTGTGTTGGGATTTGTGCTGCTGTATGGTCTGTACCGTCTGCTCAATGACAAAAAATGGTTACGCACCGTCATTATTTTCATGGTATTATATATGCTGGGCGGCAGGTTGTGTCAGTATGCCTGGGACGAACTGCGGAGGAAGGAATTTGAACTTGCTCACTGCGTCATGTTCGGCAGAGTGGTCTGGAACTATGAAGTTCCCCACGGGAAAATAGAGCAGCTGCAAGGGTATATTGTGCCGCTGATCGCATATTTTATGGCATTGTTAAAATTCCTGCGGGAACGTTTTCCGAAAGTGAAGACGGCAAGAACCGTACTTGCGCTGATGATTCCGGTGGTCGCATGGTCATATCTTGGCAGGACGATCGTAGACGCCTATGTGGTGGTCAGAAATGAGAAACAGGCGGAACCCTTCATACAGATTGCGGATTGGATCCGCGTACTGGGGCGCGGGGAGAAAGTCTATTATATATGTGATTCAGGGAATGACAGGAATCCGGGAGCGCTGCAGTATATGCTGTCGGATCTGCCCGTCACGGTGACAAGTATGGAGGAGGTTCCTCTGGAGGAAGACGCTTTCTTTGTTATGAAACATTACTTCTGGGATGGAGAAGGTTCCGTAGTGCCGGAGAAATGTGAGACGATGATGCGACTGGGCGGATATGTGCTGGCGATCAATAAAGATCAGGATCTGGCCAGACGCTGGGAACCTTTTACAAAATAATGCGCAATACCTTTTATGGAGCATTTGTGTCGGGATGCATCCCACTTTTCATGAGTGTTTGTGTACGGTTTCCGGTGCCGTTAACGATAGATATGGGGGTGCAGGTATGAAGACGGAACAGGACAGAAAGCCGGTACTTACGGCGGTCGTGCCTGTATATAACGGGGAACGGTATCTGCGGGAGACGGTGGAAAGGATCCGCGGTATCAGAAGTCTGGATTGGGAATTGATACTGATTGACGACGGTTCAGCCGACGGCAGCGGTGCGATATGCGCAGAGTTTGAGGTGCTGGATGACAGGATCCGCTGTTTCAGACAGGAGAACAGAGGCATTGCGGCAAGCCGCAACAGAGGACTTTGCCAGGCGCAGGGAGAATACATATGCTTCTGGGATCAGGATGATATTCTTTTGCCGGAAGGGTGTCTGGCGTTACTGCAGCAGATGCAGACAGAGGATGCACAGATGGGGATGTGCAGTACCGAGCGGTCTATCCATGGAAAAAGGAGCGGCTTCGAGCGGGTGCAGGATGGCATTTATACAGGAGCGAAGGTGCAGCAGGAGCTGTTGTATCCGCTTTTGTTTCGTGGGTTTCGGTATGATTTTGCAGAAAGCAGCAATTATTTCTACGGATCCGTATGGAAGTGTATCTTTCGGACCGATTTTATAAGAGAAAACCAGATAGAATTTAAAAGATTCATCAACTATGAGGACGATTGGATTTTTGTGACACATGCTTTGAGTCTTGCAAAGCGGGCGGTGACAGTGTCTGTTCCGGGGTATTGCTGGAGGGTCAATGAGCAGTCAGAGTCCCACAGGGGAGAATATATAGAAGATCTGCAGGAGAGATTTGCCGCGCTGGACGGGTATGTGATGCCTTATCTTGAGAAAGGAATGGCGAAAGACAAGGCGGTGTTTGACGCGTATCGGAAGGTGAGCCTGTGTGAACATTATATAGACAGTTACCGCAATGCGGCAAATGTGTGTTCTGCGGCAGAACGCAGACGATGCCACAGGCTGGTGCGGGATTATCTGCGGGAGACCGGATACAGGGAACAGATCGCCTGCGTGCATAAGCTGAGATCTTCCGCTTACCGAAAGAAGGTCATATTGATGTCTTTGCGATACGGTGGAGTGGGGGCTACTTTTATCATAAGCAGAATATACGATATTCTCGAGAGACGGATGAGCAGTGTGCAATGGATCGTCCGAATGGAGAGAAGTAAGAAAATGAAGCGGTAAGGGCAGGAGGCATCCGATGAAACTGATCATTCAGATACCATGCTATAACGAAGCGGAAACATTGGAGATCGCGCTCAACGAACTGCCAAAGCAGATTGAAGGCGTGGATGAGATCGAGTATCTGGTCATCAATGACGGCAGCAGTGACGACACGGAACAGGTGGCATTAAACTGGGGTGTCAATTATATTGTTCATTTTAAGCGGAATCTTGGTTTGGCGAAAGGATTTCTGGCCGGGATTGATCTGGCGCTCCGCCATGGTGCGGATATTATTGTAAATACGGACGCGGACAACCAGTATTGTGGAGCGGATATCGAGAAATTGATCCGGCCGATTTTGAGACGGGAGGCCGATATTGTGATCGGCGAGAGACCGATCGATGAGATAACGGAGTTTTCCTATATTAAGAAGAAGCTGCAGCGCTTCGGAAGTTACGTGGTGCGGCTGGCATCCAGGACGGATATACCGGATGCCCCCAGCGGTTTCCGTGCATACAGCAGGAAGGCCGCTATGCGTGTCAATGTACATAATGAGTACACGTATACACTGGAGACCATCGTGCAGGCGGGCAGGAATAAGATGGCGATCACATCTGTTCCCGTCAATACAAACCCGGAACTGCGTAAATCCAGACTGATGCATTCTATTTTTGACTATGTCAAGAAATCAATGTTGACGATCCTGAGGGCAGTACTGATGTACAAACCTCTTAAAATATTTTTTCTTCTTGGAAGTACCGCCATGTTGGGGGGTATTGCCATTGGGATCAGGTTTCTGTTCTTCTTCTTTCGGGGAACCGGAACCGGACATATCCAGTCCCTGATTCTTGCCACGATGCTGATCATTATAGGTAGTCAGACGATCGTGACCGGACTACAGGCGGATATCATATCAGCGAACCGTAAACTGCTGGAGGATGTACAGTATCGGGTAAAGAAACTGGAACTGGGACTACTTGATCCGGATGGCAGGCCGGTAGAAAAAGGAGGCGATGAGAAGGGGAATTTGAATGTGCAGGGCAGTGTCATAGACGGCACGGAGGTATAAGATATATAGTAAACGAAATTTCTAATGTCGTTTACTATAAGTAAGACATTTGTGTCAGGGATGACATGGAGGGTAAGTGTAAGTCCATCGGGATTTTGCAATGCAGTTTTGTTAAAATGATGTCTTTTCGTGGACAAAATCCATCATAATACACAAAATTGTATTTTTGAAAAGACAGCACTTGCTAAATCCGGGAAAGTATCTTATACTTAGTACTAGCGTTAATAAATCTAAATGGAGGAGAGAGATACAATGAGAAAGAAATGTATAGCGATTGCTAAAAAAGCAATGGTGTGGACATTGGCAGCATCCATGCTGGTAGCCACTCCGTTGACAGCATCTGCGGCAGGTCTTCGGGATGTGTATAAGGTCGAGGACGGCTGGGGCGGGGATGTTCCGTCGGACAGCAAAGATACTCGTACCGGTACCGTAACATCAACCAATACTGGCACATATACCGGTGTACTGAAGGACGAGCAGAAGCTGACGGGCATCGTTCTTAACGAAACAGATGTCAAGATGGAAATGGATGGCGCTTATGACCCTAAAAATCCGGTCTTGAAAGGGTTGGAAGTTGAGTTTTTAGGTAATCTGAGCCAGGACGAGAAGGATAAGTTAGCAAAGCATTTGACTTGGAAATCAAGTAAGCTGAGTGTGGTTAACCTTAATAACAGGATAGATGCTGAGAATAACAAGAAGGATCCTAACGGTTCTCTGGAGAAGATGACTTTAGTTGCCAGAGGCGGCGGCGAAGCTACCGTTACGGTAAGTTTGGATGATCATGAGAATAACATTCATTTTACTTCTACCGCTACTGTGTTTGTTAAGCAGTATGCAGAAAAATTGTGGTTTGATGAAGAGTTGACTGCAAATCCAAATCAGATTACGTATGAAGGAACTTCTGTAGATCTTAATGAGTATTTAAAGAAAGAGCCGAGTACTGCCAATGATGAAGTTACCTTTGAGATCGTAAAGGATCCCGATAAGGCTGCAACACTTAAGAATGGTGTTCTTAAGTTCAAAGCCAAGAAGGATGGAAAGGTGGTAACTGTAGTCGCTATAGGCGAAAGGCACAAATCAGCTAATACACCTATTACTGTACAGAAAGCTAATCATGCAACCAAAGTTGAAATCAGAGAAGTAGGAAAAGACAAAGTTAAGAAATTTGACTGGTTGGTTAATACTTATGGTGATGAAGAGAATAAGATCGAAAGTGCTCCCAAGTTTGAAGCAGTGTTGTGGGCAAAGGTAGACGGAAGTAATAAAGCAAAAGAGCTTACGGCAGAGGATCGCAATCAGTGTACGGATAAGATTACATGGTCGTCCAAGAAACCGGCTATCGTAGAGGTAGAGGGTAATGGTGATCAGGTAACATTGATTCCGAAGGCAGTAGGTACAGCGCAGGTTGTAGCACAGTCATCAGGCGGTAAGAAAGGAACATTTAATGTTACTGTCAGAGCTAATATGACTGGATTTGAGATTACTGCAGAGACAAAGAATCTGTATTCCGGACAGACAGTAAAATTGGGTTCTGATCAGAAATATGCGGCTAATGGTAGTGATAATTTCACAGAGACAGCTTTGGCATGGGCTATTGAAGGTGCAGATAACACAGAAACAAAGAAGATGAAGAGCGTAGCATCAATCAATGCTAAAGGTGTTCTGACAATTAAGCCTGATCTTAAAGGGGTAACCAAGATTAGAGTTACGGCAACCAATGCCAAGGCAATTGGTAAGAAGAATGTAGATAAAGAGTATCAGAAGGCTAAGGCAATGCCTAAAAAGGAGATGGAATTTAATCTGACACAGATTGATATTACTTCCATTACAGTATACTCTAATATGTATTCTACTGGTAAGAAGATTGCTGGTGCTTTGTCTGATGGCAGTAGGGTGAAAACAGATAAAGGTATAGACCAGACAATAGCGGTTGACAGATCCAAAACATATAAGGTTGTTGCAACAGCAAAGATAGACGGTAAAGAGATTGATAAGCTTCCGGATGGAAAACCGATTGCAACAGCGCTGAGCTGGGTAACCAGTAACGATAAGATTGCGACAGCAAGAGGAAACAGTAACGGCAGTGGTACAGTTGCAGCTGTTAAGAAGGGTAAAGCTAATATTTCTATTAACGGTTCTGCGAAGAAGGGCAGTAAGTATGTAGCAATTAAGGCAACCTTCAAGACTAATGTTACAGTGCCGACAAAGACTCTTGTGTTGACTACGAAGAACAGCGCAATTGCCGGAACCAATAAGAATCAGACGATTACTCTTAAGGCTGCGCTGCAGAAAGGAACGACAAGCAAGGCTAAAGATATTGTTTGGACAGCAACTCGGAATGGTGAAAAAGTAAGTCAGACAACCAGTAGCAAGGAAAACAGCATCAAGGGCGGAAAACTTGTACTTAAGAAAGATAAGTATAATGTTGGAGATACATTTGTAGTAACTGCAAGACTCCCTGAGGCTGGTGTTCAGACATCCATGACGCTGAAGGTTGTTAAGGCAAGCGGTAAGGTACAGTTTGTAGAGAATGAGTCAAGTGATGGGAAAATTACATCTATTAGTAAAGCAAGTACAGACGATACTTTTGAAATTTTCTCTAAGATTCAGGTGAGTGGAACAACCGGTTGGGAATTGCCTGGAGCAGACGAGGGTAAAGTAGCAGCGGTTACCTACACTGTAAATAAGAAAGGTATTGTTCAGCTGGTAGGTAATAAGGTTACTCCGATTAAGAAGGGTAACGTTAAGATTACTGCTACAACAGCAGATGGCAAGAAAGCAACACTGACAGTTAAGGTTACAGACTAAAGTTATGTTTTCGATGTCATGAAATGAATTAAGCTAAATCTATTAAAAATTAGATTATATTAATGCGGGTTAGAACCCCTCCAGGCTTTTGCTTGGAGGGGTTCAGCTTGTTGTCTGTTGTCCATTGATGAATTAAGCACCGCCCAAAACGGGTCAAACACTTGTAGGAAGAACGGGAATTATAGTAAACGAAATTTCTAATGTCGTTTACTATAGTTGTTGAAAAAAGGTCTAAAGAGATATATCATATCAGTAAAGAGATATTCAGCACACAGATTATCGTCATTCAGAACGATTGCCAGTGCTCTTACAACAACATAGTATTTCTTATGAATAAATAATTTTAGTGGAAGATGTAACAGACATAATACATTCTGGAAGAAATCAAAGTGCATCAGGGAAGGAATTGACAGTTATATGAAAAAGAAAATTATTATGATCGGGCCGGTTTATCCTTATAAGGGCGGAATTTCTCATTATACAGGACTGATGTATCGGGAATTAGTCAAGCATAATGATGTAGAGATGCTGACCTATAAGATGCAGTATCCGAAAATTTTATTTCACAAGGAACAGCGGGATTACAGTAATGACAGCTTTAAAATCGACGGGGCAAGTTATATGCTGCATACGGCCAATCCGTTTAATATTATCAGAACAGCGCGCTATATCAGGCATCAGAGGCCTGATATGGTGCTGATTCAGTGGTGGCATCCATATTTTGCGCCCTGTTATTTTCTGCTGGAGCGGTTTATAGGGAAGCAGAATCTTGTATTTGTATGTCATAATGTCTTTCCTCATGAAAGATTTCCGATGGACAAGCTGCTTACGCGTCTGGCGCTAAAGCATGGGAAACACTATATCGTGCATGCTAAAGAAGAGGGAAAGGAGTTGGAGAAAATAAAGGAGAGAGCTGATTATACGGTGACTCCGCATCCGACCTATAATGCCTTTCGGTTTGAGGGCCTCAGTAAGGAGCAGGCGCGTGACAGGTTGGATATTGAATATGATAAGAAGGTATTGTTGTTTTTTGGTTATGTGAGGGAATATAAGGGGTTAAAGTATCTGTTGCAGGCACTGCCCAGAATTGTCAGGAATCTGGACGGACAGGTGCAGCTCTGGGTCGTGGGTGAGTTTGGAGCGGACAGAGAAGAGTATACGGAATTAATCAACGGACTGGAGATAGGGGACTATGTTAATGTGGTGGATTCCTATACACCAGACCGGGAAGTGGAACAGTATTTCGCAGCAGCGGATCTGGTAGTATTGCCATATGTATCGGCGACGCAGAGCGGTATTGTACAGATTGCATACGGGTTTATAAAGCCTGTGATTGTGACGAATGTGGGCGGTCTGCCGGATGTGGTGGAGGACGGAAAGACCGGTTATGTGGTGGAGCCGGAGAAACCGGAAGAGATTGCTGAGGCAGTATGCAGATTTTATGAGGAAGATGTGGAGCGGCGTTTGATAGAGAATATCGAGAAGGCGGCACAGAGATTCTCGTGGGAGAGAATGGGGGAAGTGATTGAAAGGTTTTATGAATAGCAGGGAGGCGAAGGAGATTGGAGGGGATTGAATACAATTTTTTGTTGTGTAGATAGAAGTTTGGCTACTATTCGTGTGATTTTTATCTTACTTCTTTATGTTGTGTAATAATCTATTCAACAACGAAAGAGGAAGTGAAGGATAAGATACATGAAAGAACTACGCGAGGTAATAAGAGATTTACGAGATGATCATGATATGAAACAGAGGGAGGTCGCAGCTTATTTGAATGTTTCACCACAGTGCTATCAGAGCTACGAAAGCGGGCGGTGTGCTGTGCCTACAGCGGTATTGATTGCCCTGGCGAAGCTGTATCGTGTAAGTGTCGATTATCTTCTGGGGGTGGATACAAGTTATCTTGGCAGTACAAATCTTACGAATATCTATTATAATGGAACAACAATGCATAAGGTAGTGTACGATATACAGAGAGTTAAGAAGAATAAGAGGCAGGAACTACTGACCTTTATACAGTTTTTGATTGAGGATGATGAATGAAGGGAATCTGACAGGCGATTCTGATTCATTGCTTTTCAGGACAAAAGCAGGTATACTGATAATACAGGTAAATGAAAAGGGCGGATGGAGCATTCATGTGCCATTGTGTTATACAGAGAGAGTGACAGTCCATGAAAAGAGTGATCGGTATTGGAAAACAGGATTTTGAGAAGATCCGGACAAATAATAATTTTTATATAGATAAGACAGATTTTATACGGGAATGGTGGGAGACAGACGATGAGGTGACTCTGATCACACGCCCGCGACGCTTTGGTAAAACTCTGAATATGAGTATGCTGGAGAAGTTTTTTTCTGTCAGATATGCTGGAAGGTGTGAGCTGTTTGAAGGCCTTTCCATATGGCAGATTGAAAAGTATCGGAGATTGCAGGGGACATATCCGGTCATTAACCTGTCTTTTGCTAATGTCAAGGAAGCCGATCCGGAAGGAATGAAGCGATCTGTTAAGCGTATCATTGAGGACATCTATAATAAGAGCACCTTTCTACTTGAAGGAGGTCTGTTGACAGAAAACGAAAAGGCTTATTTCCACAGTGTAAACTGTGACATGGAAGATATTGAGGCAACGTGGACTTTGCATAAGATGTCGGATTTTCTGTCCCGCTATTATGGAAGAAAAGTCATTATCCTTCTGGACGAATATGATACCCCGATGCAGGAGGCGTATGTAAACGGCTACTGGAAGGAAATGTCGGATTTTATAAGAAGCCTGTTCAATTCAACTTTTAAGACGAATCCTTATCTGGAACGAGCTGTTATGACGGGGGTCACGAGAGTCAGTAAAGAATCGATCTTTTCAGACCTGAATAATCTGGAAGTTGTAACCACGACCTCCGGGAAGTATGCAGACAGTTTCGGATTTACGGAAGAAGAAGTTTTTGCGTCGCTTGAAGAGTATGGCCTGTCCGGACAGGAGGAGCTGATCAGGAAGTGGTATGATGGCTTTACTTTTGGAGAGACGGCAGATATCTATAATCCGTGGTCAGTGATCAATTTCCTTGATAAAAAGAAGGCAGGCACATACTGGGCGAATACCAGTTCCAACAGTCTTGTGAGCAAACTGATCCGAGAAGGAGATCTGGAAATCAAGAAAACGTTTGAGCGTTTGATGCAGGGCAAAACGATTTGTATGGAGATAGATGAGCAGATCATTTATGATCAGCTGCCTGTGAAGAGAAATGCCATCTGGAGCCTTCTGCTTGCCAGTGGTTATCTGAAAGTAAAGAAACATCAGGCCTATGCGACGGAGTATGGCGACTGGAAAGAAGAATATGAACTGGAATTGACCAATTTTGAGACACGGGTTATGTTTATCGGTATGGTGAGAGGCTGGTTTGCCCCCGTACTGGGTGACTATAATGATTTCATCAGTGCACTGTTGGCAGCGGATGTAAAGGCAATGAATGTCTATATGAATAAGGTGTCTTCGGAGATATTCAGCAGCTTTGATACCGGGAACAGGCCATCAGAAAGGCAGCCAGAGCGATTTTATCATGGCTTTGTATTGGGTTTGATGGTGGAGCTTGCGGACCGGTATACGATCACGTCGAATCGTGAGAGCGGGTTTGGCAGATATGATATCATGCTGGAGCCGAGAAACACAGAATATGATGCAGTCATACTGGAATTTAAGGTACAGGATGAGGAGGAAAAGGAACTATCTGACACGGTACAGGATGCATTGCGGCAGATAGAGGAGAAGGGGTATCAGGCAAATCTGACGGCAAATGGAATCCCGAAAGAGCGTATACGGAAATACGGGTTTGCTTTTTGCGGGAAGAGGGTGCTGATTGGCGGTGGAAGTGCGAACACTGTGGATGATTGTAGAAGATGTTAAAGGAAGCAGGAGAAGAGCTTATAACGGTAATCGTTGTTGGTTCAAAAGATCAGGGGTATGGAATATTATAAAGAGGATGAAATGAACATGCTGCAGAATGAGAGAATACATGAGACAGAGATGCCGCTGATCTCTATTATTGTGCCGGTGTATCAGGTACGTGATTATGTTGGGGAATGTGTAGAATCGATACGGCAGCAGACTTATACGAATCTGGAGATTCTGTTGGTAGATGATGGCAGTACGGATGGTTCTGGTGAAATGTGTGATGAATATGCGCGTACGGATGAACGGATCAGGGTGATTCATCAAGAGAACAGAGGGCAGGCTGGTGCTAGAAATACAGGTTTGGATAATGTGCAGGGTGAGTATATAGCCTTCGTGGACAGCGACGATTTGGTGTTGCCTGATTATATAGAAGTTTTATACATGCTTCTTACGAAGCATGCGGCGGATCTTGCGGCATGTGCGTATGTAAAGGGGACGACGGAAGAATTGGCGGTTGCCAGAACTGTTAGCGGGAAACAAGAGTCTTCTGGGGATGTAGAGGAACTTTGCATATCGTCGGAGAAAATGTTGCGGCAGTGGCATGGGAAGTATAAGATGCAGGAGACGGTGGTGTGGAATAAGCTTTATCATAGAGACGTTTGGAATGGAAAAAGAAGAATGAGATTTCCGGAAGGAAGAAGCCTTGAGGATGTTCTGATAAGCCACCTGATCATTGAAAGCGTAGAGAGGATCGCATTGACAACGCAGGCACTTTATTTTTATCGTGTCAGGGACGGCAGTATTACTGTACAGACGAAATATGACCGTGAAAAGATCAGGAGGAATTTGGAGGCGCAGAGGGAGCGCATGGTTTTTTTTAGAGAAAGGAGATATTGGCGGGCGTATTTTAATCTTTTGGTGGGGTATTTACTGCATTGGGGGTGGTTTGTATGGTGGGCAGTGCGAAGATTTTGAGACGAGGAAGCATGTTTGTTTACGGGAGATAAATTTGAAATTTTCAATACGGATAATTTGTTTTTAGGATCATGTTTCTGTGTTTATAGATGATCATAATTTAATCAAAAAAGTATTGTTATAGCAAATTTTTTATGCTGGTGGAAGAGACAGTATAAAAAGTTTAGAAGTTGAAAAAATATTCTTGTATAGTCCTTATTGGGGGCAATACAAGAATTTTTTGCTTTTATAATTGTAAATTAGATTCTAATATTTCCTATAGCATATGAAATGGAAAAATATGTTTAGTGTTATTGACTCTAAAATGAGATATGGATATCAATTTGTTTTATAATCCTAAGTCGAGGGTACTTGTTGTTATTCTTGGAGAATTAAGAATCAGAGCATATCCAGGCATGATAACAAAGGAATATAGTATTAATTTGATAGAACGATACTTTTTAAACTAAACGGATGTCGGTAACTGAGTTAATAATACAAATTAGGATTAATAAGAATTTAAATACACTGCAGGGGAATATTTAGTAGTATGATACAGACAAAATATGCGATTGTGGTCGTAACTTATAACAGGGAAATGCTCCTGCAGGAATGTATTGATAAAGCAGCTAATCAGACGATAAAACCAGACTGCATTATTATTGTAAATAATGCTTCTACAGATAAAACGAAAATATATCTTAATAAGATAGATGATGGGAGCGGTTTTTTTGATATTATAAATCTTTCGCAAAATATAGGAGGAGCAGGTGGATTTGCAAAAGGAATAGAACATGCGGTAAAGAAAGACGTAGAATGTATACTGATCATAGATGATGATGCCATGATCGAGAAGGATTATATGGAACGAATTCTTCAAGAGAGACAGAGAAGGTTTGAATATAAAGCATTTGCTGGAACGGTCAAGGTAAATGATAAGATTGACACGTTTCATAGAAGAAAAGTATCAGATATAGGAATGTTATTGAGAAATTGTAAGGAGGAAGAATACCTTTGTGCATGTTTTGAGTGTGATATCGCTTCATTTTGCGGCATGGTATTAGATGTGGAGCTGATAAAGAGAATAGGACTTCCGCATTCCAGATATTTTATATGGCATGACGATGCAGAATACTCACTGCGAATTAGGAAATATAGTAAGTTTTTGGTAGTTACAAAAGCAGTGTTAGCGCATAAGACAAAAATCAATGAAATATTTCGTCCAAGACGGTACGACTGGCGAGAGTATTATGCTATAAGGAATAGGATTCTGTTAGTAAAGGAGCATGGCACAATATTAGATAGAATTATAAATGCAATGCATTTGTTCGTTCATGTGATATTTAGAAATTGGGTGTTTAAGCTGATAAAAGTAGATCATTATGACTGGAAATACGAAAATGCTATTGTAAAAGAAGCGATTAGAGATGCGAAGGGTAACAAAAAATATGTTGAAAACAGGACATGTAGAGTGAGAAGATAGTTGTCTCGCTATTTATGGATTAGATTTGGCATGTATGATTGGAAATAAGAGAAAAGATTTGTTTGATAACATCTAAAAACATAAGAGAAGATCAGATTCGTAATGTAATACTTGAGAAATAAGTTGATAGTGCAAAAGGGGAATATGATTTGAAGTGGAAGCAATTAATTGAAATATTACATGAAAACAGTCCACACGACTATGAAAGATATATTGCCAAGTTAAATGATTTTGATGAATCTGAGTTTTTTAGAAAGATCAAAGCTTTTAAATTTGTAATTTCTAAAGTTTTCCAGCTTCGATTATATGCAAAAAAAACAGTACCTGAATCCCAATATTATGCAAGAATAGACAATCGGTTATATGGATCTAAATTAGCAGAATATGATGTGATTTCGCTTAACTTATTTGATACATTTCTAATTAAAAATGTAATGGATGACTCTGATGTTTATTCTTTGATTGGAATGAAACTGGAAATAAACGGTTTTTGTGCGATTAGACAAAAAGCCGAGCAGGAAGCTATAAAAAGGATAAGAGATAAATATGGTAAAAAAGTGCCTGACCTTTATGCTATATATGAAATTATTCAAGAATGGTGTGACATAGAACCTGAAATAGGGATTTCAACGGAAATTGCAGTTGAAACAGCGATTTATGAATTAAATCCATATTGGTTTGAAACTATATGTCAATTAATTCGATCTAAAAAAATAGTGTTGCTTATGTCGGATGCACCGCTACATGAGATGGAAATAAGAAAAATGCTGGAACAAATGGGGCTGGTATGGAAAGGGTATATTTTTACAGCATGTGACTGTGGTGTAACGAAGGAATCAGGAAAACTATTTGAGCATGTTAAAGGCTTGCTTGGAAATGAAAAGAGATATATTCATATAGGTGATAATCGTGTAGATGATGTGCATATGGCAAAGATTCATCGATGGGATTCCATATTCTATCAGGATGTTCATAAAGTTGGACGTCCTTACAGAAGAATTGGAAAAAGTGTAATAGTGGAGTCAATTACTGGAGGGATTATTAATACGACATTGCATAATGGTATAAGGGAATTATCTGCATTGGAAGAGTTTGGGTTTAATTATTTTGGCAGATTGCATATAGGATATTGTCAATGGCTTAATCACTTAGTCAAGAGTGAACGAATAGATAAGTTGCTGTTTGTATCGCGTGATGGATATTTGATAAAGAAAATATATGACAAATATTTTGGAGAAATACCATCGGAGTATATATATGTATCTCGATATGCTTTAAGTCAGATTACCGTGGATGAGAACATGGAGTCTTTTATAAGACAAAATTTGAGTCCGGTGGCATCAGAAAGTAAGATGACTGTAGCAGCAGTTTTTGAAAAATTACAACTTGAAATGTTTGTCCCAGAGCTTGAAGATGCTGGAATCAAAACTGATTCTTTACTATGTAAAAGAAACTTGAAAACGATCAAATCCTTTCTATATTATAATAAAAAGAGAATTGCGAAAATATATGGGACGCAGTGTGATGCGGCAGTCAAATATTTTAAAGAGATGTTGTCAGATAGCAATAGAGTATGTGTGGTTGATATCGGCTGGCATGGTACTTGTATTATGGGTGTAATGGACTTTATTAGTAAACATCTGAGATGGTCAGGTGAAGTGATAGGAGCGCAAATTGGTCTGGAATGTGATGAGATTAATATTGGGCTAAATGCTTTATCTAAGATTCGTGTATATGCGTTTTCACCGACATTCAATGTTGATCTGTACAAAAGACATGACTTTGGATTGATTAATGTGATTGACGAGATTGTTTTTTCAGCACCAGAACCGTCATTGTTGCAATATGCCATGACTGAAAATGGTGAGGTAAAAAATATATTTGCTGAGGAACCACAGAAAAATGTGGAAATTGTTAAAAATATACAAAATGGAGTTTTAAAATACGTTGAAAAATACAATAAAATTATACGAGACTTGGATATGCAATTATATATTCCAGCCCAAGTTGCGTATAGACCAGTCATTGAGGTCGTTCAAAAAAGAAAGTATATTAAAGATCTACTTGGCAAATATAAGGTACAGCGTAACTGTGGAATTAGTGATGACAATTGGAAGGATGTCACAACTGTATAGAATATAAGAGGTATATAGAATGGAACATTTAAGAATGATACTTCGTTTGGCAAAGAATGATTTTAAATCACGTTACGCAGCGTCGATGTTGGGAATAGTGTGGGCATTTATTATGCCTATTATTACAATACTTGTTTTTTGGGTTGTTTTTCAACTTGGCTTTAAATCGGTACCAGTAGAAGATATGCCATATATTTTATGGTTTGTGGTAGCATATGTTCCATGGATATTTTTTAATGATATGCTTAGTTTTGGAGTAAATGCGCTGGCTGATTATAATTATTTGGTTAAAAAGGTCAAATTCAAAGTGGGTTATATTCCATTGATTCGTATTGTTTCTTCGTTATTTGTACACCTTTTTTTCTTTATATTTATATATTTTATGTTTTGGTGCTATAAAATGCCAGTGAAATTTATATCGGTTCAGGCGTTATATTACAGTTTTGCCTTGACATGTTTTTCTTGTGGATTAGTTTTTCTTTTGTCTTCTTTGGCTGTTTTTTTTCGGGATGTTGCACAACTGGTTATGGTTATATTACAGATTGGTTTTTGGGTGACTCCCATTTTTTGGAATTCAAACGGAATGGATACTAATATTTTAAATTTTGTTAAAATTAATCCTCTTTATTATATTGTAGAAGGATATAGAGAGAGTTTTATTTATTGTATTCCTTTTTGGAAGCATCCGGTTATGACAGGATATTTTTGGGTGATTACAGTGCTAATAGGTATGCTGGGATATTTTACATTTAAACGTCTAAGACCGCATTTTGCAGATGAGCTATAATGAAAGGAAGTCATATGAAGGCCATTAAAGTAAAGAATGTTAAAAAGATTTATCCGTTGTATAGTGGCAAGGGAAGTAAGGTTAGAGAAGCGCTGTCGCTTTCAAGTAAAAGTTATCATAGCGATTTTTATGCATTAAGAGGTATAAGCTTTGAGGTTGAACAGGGGGAATGCGTCGGAATAATTGGATTAAACGGTTCCGGAAAATCAACGCTACTCAAAATATTAACGGAAGTCATTACTCAAACAGAAGGGGAAATAGAGGTCAAAGGTAAAGTTTCGGCATTGTTGGAACTTGGGGCTGGATTTAATCCTGAGTATACTGGAATGGAAAATATTTATTTAAATACTATGCTAATGGGGTATACTCGTAAAGAAACGGATGAAAAAATTTCGCAGATTGTAGAATTTGCAGAAATAGGGGATTTTATAAATCAGCCTGTTAAAGTATATTCTTCCGGTATGTTTGTTAGGTTGGCGTTCGCAATAGCTATTACAGTAGAACCGGATATTTTGATTATTGATGAAGCACTCAGTGTTGGCGATGTATTTTTTCAGCAAAAATGTTATAGAAAAATAAAAGAGTTTTCAGGGAGATCAACTGTTCTGATTGTATCACATGATTTGAATGCAATTACAAAATTTTGCCAGAGAATTATTGTAATGAACCAAGGCGAAATCGTATATAGTGGAAATCCTAACGAAGCTATATCTTATTATTTTAAATTAAAGCAAGGCGGCTATGAACAAAAAAAGATACAGAAAACAAACGATGATACAGTAGATTTTGCCTTATTCAAAGAACCGGCAAAAGAACAGTACAGTGGTCACATGGATGTTATAATCAAACAATATTACTATGATATCAATAATCAGCCATATGCAGAATACTGTATGAGAGATGATGTGATTCATATTGCTATGCTGGTAGAAATACAACGTATGATCGAGGATGTTATTGTAGGATACCAAGTGAGAGATAAATTTGGGAACGAAGTGTTTGGAGAAACATCATTGACATCTGATGTTGATAAATTTTCTTTGATAGAGGGGAAAAGTCTGATTTCATTTACGATAACTTGGCCAGAAGTAAGAGAAGGAGATTATTTTATAACTTTAGGGATTGGAGAAGGAAGTGAAGTGCTTAATCAGGTAGAACAGTGTTGGATTAATAATGCGATACATCTTATTGAAACAACACATGGAAAGACTATATTTGGTATTTTTAATCATGAAATAGAGAATTTCTCCATTAAGAATATTTAGATTTAATTTGTATTTATATAGAGTTACAGAATATAAAGTTTGACTGAGAGGAATTATATGAAAAAATGGGAGTATTTTGACGGGAATTTTTTTGCAGATCAGTATAATGATACACTTCTAAAGTATTCTCCGTGGTCCGGGCATAGACGCTTTGGATATGATTTGGTTTCTTATTATGAACCGGAAAATGTAGTGGAGCTGGGTAGTTTTTATGGATGTTCATCCTTTGCATTTATGCAGGCAGTTAAGACAAATCATTTGCAAACAAAAATATATGCAATTGATTTGTGGGAGGCAGATGATGAGTTTACAATGCATGATTATGAGCAGGATGTTTTTGGGTTTTTTATGCAGGTATATGAAAGTGAGTTTTCAGACATTACAGTTGAAATAATGAAAATGTCTTTCGATGATGCTCTTAGGTGTTTCGATGATTGCAGTATAGAAATTCTTCATATCGATGGTTCGCATGCGTATGAAGATGTAAGGCATGATTTTGAGACATGGCTTCCTAAATTGAAGAGGGATGGTATTATTCTTTTTCATGATATAAGTGAACAACTGCTGTATGAAAAGACATTAGGCTCGTGTGTTTTTTGGAAAGAATTGAAAGAGGAATATCCCTATACTGCTGAGATGCAGCAAAGCTGGGGATTGGGAATTTTGTTTCTTTCAGAAGCTAGGTACAAAGATTTTATCAGCAAGGTAAATTTGAATTATTATTTAAAAATGAGTACTTATGATGAGAATGAGGCAAAGGATCGAATCAGAATAGATTATTTTAAACTTTTGGATGCTGGTAAATGGATCGAATCGCTCAAACAGGATAAGGAAAAAGCTGATCAAGGGAATACCAGGTTATTATATGAAATAGAAAGAATTAAGAAAAGTTATGAAACAACTGAAAAAGAAAAAGAAAAATATATAAATGAATTACTGAATACAATACAAAATTATGAGAAGATGGTTAAGGCCAAAGAGGTTTATGTACAGGAATTAGTTGGAACTATTGATTTATTCAAAAAGGAAAATAAAGGAATTAAATCAGCATATGACAAGACGATAGTAGCAAAGGATATGTATATAGATGAGTTGGGAAATACTATTTCTGCGTATGAAGATACATTTATTGGAAAGGACAGATACATTAAAGAATTGTCAGCAACAATCGATGCGTATGAGCAGACAATTAAGACTAAAGATATTTATGTAGATGAATTAAAAAATGTAATTTGTGAATATGAAGAGACGGTTAATGGAAAAGAACGATATATTGAGGAGCTGTTATCGACGATTGATTCTTACAAAAAAAGTGTTAATGAAATCAAAAATGCATATGAGCAGACAATAGTAGGAAAAGATGAATACATTGAGGAGCTGTTATCGACGATTGATTCTTACAAAAAAAGTGTTGATGAAATCAAAAATGCATATGAGCAGACAATAGTAGGAAAAGATGAATACATTGAGGAACTGGAAAAGGAAAAATAGTCAGGAGATAAAAGTGGCGTATGAATAAGTCAATATTGAATAATGAATATAAGATTTCAATTATCATGCCGGTTTATAATACAGAAGAATATTTTGATCGGTGTATTAGGAGCGTACTGAACCAGTCCTATATAAATCTTGAGCTTATTGTTGTTGACGACTGTTCACCTGGAAATATCAAAGAAAAGGTAACATTGTATGCGGAGAAAGATCAAAGAGTGAAAATGATTTCTCATGAGAAAAATGAGGGATTATTCAAAGCACGTCTTACAGGGGCAAAAGCAGCAACGGGTGATTATATTGCTTTTATCGACAGTGATGATTATGTTTCAATGGATTATTATCATACATTGTTAGATAAGGCAGTGACGGAACAGGTAGATATAACAATCGGTCGTACAGTGCACCAGGATCAGAATGGAAATAAGTTCATTTATAATCTGCATGATGCCGGATTTCATTTTGACCGTTTAGAAGGCGACGAGGTAAGAAAAAGATTCTATTGTCAAAAGGGGCAGTGTTATGCCTGGCATACTATTTGGAATAAGTTGTATACAAAAAAGCTGTGGGATCAATGTACTCCTTATTATGACAGGATCGATAGGCATGTAATCATGACGGAGGATATTGCCTTTTCATCAGTATTATTTTTCTTTGCCCATTCGGTTGCGACAACAGCTAATGATGCTTATTTCTATTGCGCGAATGATAAAGCATCAACAAACGCAGATCATATTACCATGAAAAAATTTGTCAAGAATCTGGAAGATATAAGCACGGTTTTTGATTTTGTGAAACAGTTTTTGGAAGAGCAAAATGCTCCCGAAAGCATAAATACTGATTTCCTTGAATTTAGAAAGTTATATGCCCGTTTATGGAATAACATACCTAAATACCAATTGTCAGCTGCTGATGCAATAAAAGGCAGTAAAATAATGAAGGAATTTTGTCCGGATGAAACATCATGTGCGCATAAAGATGATTACTTCTTTTCCAGTATTCAGACGAAGTGGACAGGTGGGCTTGAAAATATAAAGGAAAGGATTTTAAAGTCACAAGATAAGTATATTAGTTTTGATATTTTTGATACTTTGATCAAGAGACCATTTTTGGATCCTGCAGATCTATTTGAATTGATTGACAGGGAATTTGAGCAGCTTATGCCTTCTTCTTTGAAATTTCGGAATATTAGAACAGAAGCAGAAGTTATTGCAAGGCGAAAGTTCGGATCCACGAATCCTGAATGGGAAGATATAACAATTTATGAGATTTATCAGGTAATGGGTGAGATGTATCATATTCCAGCAGATCTTATAAAAAGATTATTGGAGAGAGAAAAGGAACTGGAAATAGAGTTTTGCGGTGTAAGAAACGCGGGACGGGAACTTTATGAAACAGCATTACTGTCTGGGAAACAGATTCTTATAATTTCCGACATGTATTTGGATAAAGAAACAATTATAAAAATACTTGACAAAAATGGATATCGTGAATATTCATATCTATATGTTTCGTCTGAGGTAAGATTGACTAAGAACAGAGGTAATCTGTATAAATATGTCTGTCAAGAATTGAAGATTGATCAGACAATGCATGTGTACCATATAGGTGATGCATGGCAAAATGATTATATTAATTCTGAAAAGAATGGATTTGAACCTATTTTACTTCCCAAAGCCAGGGAAATATTTGAAAACAGAATTCAGGGCGTTAATACTAATCAATGTGGAACTATAGGTATTAATTCTAATGGAAATATAGTAGATAAGCAAAAACAATACAGGTCTATTGGCCTTAGTTGTATGTACTCAGTTGTTTGTAACATGTATTTTGATAATCCGTACAGAGCATTCAACCCGGAGAGTGATTTTAATGCTGATCCGTATTTTATAGGATTATATGCTTTAGGTATGCATCTTATAGGACTTAGCAAATGGATTTCTGGTGTATGTAAAGATAAAGAAGTCAAGAGGGTTCATTTTCTGGCTAGAGACGGTTATATGCCGATGAGGGCGTTTGAAATTCTCAATTCAAATGCAGATTGTATTTCTGAATTTGATTATATGTATGCATCAAGAAAATCTGTTATGCCAGGTATGATTAAATCAACAACTGATTTTTACAATCTTCCAGTTGAGTATAGGAATCATTCGCCCAAGACGCTATTAAAGGTTTTGGAATTTGCATCTGCTGATTTGAGCGAGGAAATAAAAGAAGATATTTGTAAGAGTAAAAAAATTTCATATCAAAAAACATTTGCGCAAAGAGAAGATTATCTAAGATTTATCGATATTTTTTTAGATAAAATATATGATGAAGAAAGGTATAAAGAAAGTTATTCACTGGCAAAAGAATATTATTCTCAGATTTCAGAAAAAGATCTGACATTTGATATGGGATATAGCGGACGTATTCAAAATGCAATTTCTGAATTATGTGGCAGGAGCGTTGATGCCTTGTTCGTACACAGTGATAATGATATGTCAGCCAAAATGTCTCGAATGGGCAAGTTTGATATTATTAATTATTATGATTTTATTCCATGTGTTTCAGGACTTTTAAGGGAACATATGTTGTCGGACTATCATGATGGTTGCGTTGGCTTCCAACGTGTTAGAGGGAAAGTTGAACCAATCTTAAAAAGCGAAGAGAAATCTAGTCAGGATATTATTGTTATAGACATGATTCAAAAAGGTGCGCTGGATTTTGTTACATATATGCGTAATTATTTTGGGGAGTATTGGGATTATATACCTTTTCGATATACAGAAACTTCGATGCCGTTTGAAGGTTATCTGAAGAATGCAAAAGATATAGATCGTAAAATTTTTGCGGCATCTTATTTTGAAGATTTTGTGTATGGAGCATCAGAAAAAATAAACATTGAGCAATTTATTCGGGATTATTATGGAAACGCAAATGTAATAAATGAAAAAGATGAAAACACCGAGCTTTTTTTTACACAGTGTATAAAAAATAAGGGAAAAATTTCCCGGGCATTAATTTTCTTTATATTAAATAAGGATGTATTTAGTAAAAAGATGGCGAATGAGCTTAGAGGTAGGCCGATATTGTATCGATTTGGGAAGTGGGCTTGGAATTTACTGAAAAAGAAGGAAAAATGATGATAAAGAGAATACTATTAAAAGAAAAAAGCATGAAAGTATTCGTGCTATTTGTATTTAATTTGTTTTGGTGTATTTTGTCTTTGGGAATATTTGTATTTAACAAGCATTTTTCAGTGGATGATTATTCGCTGCTTTATCAACAAAAAGCAGCAAGTTTTACTGATATACAGCAAAATATGCGAATAGTTTCGGGAAGTCTGTATTATCTATTGGATATGTGGGGAATTAATATTGTTGAGTGGCAGATTTTTTTCGGGACAATTCTGATTATAACTTTTGCATGGATAATTACCCGAATCACTATGGAAATAGAAGAAGCTGCAAAGGCTAAAGTGGATGCTGGTAAGATTATACTTCTAAATGGAGGAACTCTGGTACTCTTTCTAAATGCCGCGATTAGTGAATATTTATATTATTCGGGAGTATACGCTCAATGGATTATAGGAATTCTTGGAATAACCTATGGAGCTATTTGTATTGGTCGAGAGAAGAAAATTGCCATAAATTGGCTGGCCGGGTTGGCGGCGCTTATTGTTACAGCCGGAAGTTATCAGACTTTCATGGCGCAGTACGCTTATGTTGTTATGACATTAATTTTTTTGCGCAATGAAGGGAAAATAAACCGCAAATCAGTTATGGCGAGCATTAGGGCTGCTATTGCTGCTGTTGTGGCAATGGGCATTAATATACTGGGAGTCAAAGCGCTGGTACAATGTGGAATTATCGGTAATGACAGCAGAATGAAATTTGATTTGATGAAAATACCAGAATTGTTAAGAAGTATCAGTCATGAACAGAAATCAATATGGATTGATGGCATGGGCATTTATCCGAAGGGAATTTTGGCATTTCTGATAGTATTTTTTGTTGGTATTCTGTTCTTTGTCATGTATAAGAGAAGAGCAAAAATTGGTGAATGGATATATTTGGCAATTGTTTTGAGCTCGGGTTTTTGTGTGATGTATGGTGCGCAGATTTTGCAAGGGTTTATACGTGTTACAAATCGAGGAATGTATGCTGTATTTGGAATATATGCCGTTAGCGTATGGATAATAGGAATTTATATAAAAGAATGTGATTGGAAAATAGTTAAGCAGTTTATCGTATGTGTAATTAGTGTGTTTTTGTTTTATAGCAGTAGTAAAATTAATGGTATTGCTGTAGACGTTTTAAAGACAAATATTGTGAGCAGATGCTATATGGAGGAAATTAATCGTAGAATTTGCAATTATGAAAATCTGAATAGTGTTCACATTACGAAGGTGGGATTTTTCAGGGACGCTTTTGTCAGTTACCGATATTATGATTTTATTGATACAGGAGCATATGGTGACATGTGTGCAAATCCTTTTTTGGCGGAATGGTCGAGTGTCAATTCATTAAATTATTATACAAATCGCCAATTGGAACTGGTGAGTGTACCGGAGGATATCATACAAGAATATGAAGGGAAAAACTGGGATGAACCAGAATGGAATGATCAATTGATTTTTGATTATGATACAGTATATATTTGTGTGTTTTAAAATGTGGAAGAAAATTAAGTATAGAAGATTAATTTAGGGAGAAATTGGAGTATGTATGAAAAAGATGATAAAAAAAAGAATTCAAAAACATTAAAAGAATTTTCATATGGTTGCATTATGTCTATTGCATTGTGTTTTATGTTGTTTCTATATGCTCCCTTAGAAATTTTTTTTTCTAACAAAAATGAATTTTGGTTTGATGTATATAAACTATTTCCGGTTATGTTCGTAACATTTATAATCTTAACGGCAGTATGTGTTGGTGTTTTAGCGGTATGTTATATTATTGCCAGAAGATTATATCAGGGTATGCTTGTAGTTGGCTTTGTTGTCTTTATTTCGTCATATGTTCAGGGTAATTTCTTTATTTCAAATTTACCACCGTTAGATGGGACGGTAGTGGACTGGAGTCAATATACGAAAGATACAGTCGAAAGTTTTATCTTGTGGATTGTAGTTACATTGTTTGTAATTGGATTAATAAAATATATTCATATAGAAAAGTTTTATAAAGTAGTCAGTATTGTGTGTACCTGTATGACACTTGTTCTATTTATTACATTGATAAGTATATGTTTAAGTAATGAAGGTTACAAGAAAAAAACGAATTTGTCTGTTACAAATGAAAATAAATTTGTTATGTCAACAGATACTAATTTTATTATATTATTACTGGATGCAGTAGATGCAAGAAATATGACAGAATTATTTGAAATGAGACCTGAATATAAAAAAATATTTTCGGATTTTACATATTATCCGAATTTGGTTGGATCTTATCCTTGGACACAGTGTTCAGTACCATTTATTCTTTCGGGTGACTGGTATGAAAATGAAGAGCCATTTGAGGAATATAATGTTAACGCATATAAAAATTCTCCTTTATTTTCTAAACTTGAAAGTATGAACTATAAAATAGGAATGTATGCAAATGACATTCCGTTATATGATGAAGTAGTTTGTCGTTTTGAAAATATAAAAAATGATTCCGGTAAGTTTCAGTCATTATCTACATTGTCAATACTTGAAATTAAATTGGCAGGCATTAAATACGCACCGTATAGCATAAAAAAATACTGCTTATTCGATATGAACCGATTGAATGATTTAAAAGTAGAAAATGATTTTTCTTTATTTAATTCATCAGACGTAGGATTTTATAATGAACTTAACAGTATAGGAATAACGTACACAGAAGATAAGAGTTTTAAGTTTATACATTTGGAGGGGGCACATGTACCTTTTCAGCTGGATAAGGACATGAATAGAATTGAAGATGCTAGCGGCACATATGAAGAGAAAATAGAAGCATGCATGACACTTACAGATTTATATTTTCAAAAATTGATGGATGCTGGAGTATATGATAATTCTGTGATTATTGTAATGGCTGATCATGGGTTTGCTGGTGAACATGGCGATAGGGACAAAGATACAATTGGAAGACATAATCCCATATTCATGGCTAAAGGAATTAATGAGAAACATGACATGTATATTTCACAAGCTCCGATTTCTCAGGTAGACTTACAGGAAGCTTTTTCTCGTCTTATGAGTGGGAGTGATAGCACAGAGATATTTGACTGGAAGGAAGGGGACGAACGCGAACGCCGTTACTTATTCCATTATTATTTGGAAGATAATCATTTAATTGAGTATTTACAAACAGGCGATGTAAATAATATGGAAACTATGTTACGTACGGGAAAAGAGTTTTATCGCGAAAAGTAGGAGGAAAATTGATAATAGGATATTTATACGGTTTTTGACATGGATTATGGAAGGATGTTTCAGTATATGCCGTTTGCAATCATATTGTTTACGCTTCTTAGCAAAGCCATATTATTGTCTGCTTTGTTTAGGTAAAAAAGGAAGCCAAGATCGGATCATAATAGACTTGAGTGAATGGTATATCAATACATCATGACAATGTTTTTCTGCGTGGGCATGTATAAATGATAGAAGATTGGGGTAAGCAGTGGTGAAAAGAATAGGATGGATTGATTGTGCTAAATTTGTGGCTGTAATAGCAGTGGTAGTAGACCATTGCTATGGATTAATGTACATATCGCCCTTTATAGCCTATGCAAGTTATTTTTCAGTAAGTTTATTTATATTGTTGTCAGGTATTTCTACATGGACGGCATTTGAACGTGGAAAAGATACATCATTTTTATATCAATTTAGTAAGGTGAAAAGATTATTGGTTTTATATGCTGTTGCCGTATTAGTAGTGTTATGTATAGAACAAAAAAAGTTTGACATGAAGATATATTTGAGAAGCTTAGTGGAATTTAATATACAAGGACCTTACTACTATTTAGTCTTCTTTATTCAGCTTCTAATGATTGCGCCAATATTAGTAACATGGTGTAGGAATGTGAATAATAGAAAACATAAATGGATTATACATGCTGGTGCATTAGGAGCATTTGGGTGGTTTGCATATATAAGTATTAATTATACATATATTCTTCCAGTGCATGGCGGTGGACAATTCTTGGGGGGGGGGACATATGTAATTCTATATTATATGGGTATGCTTTTAGCAAGTAATGGTGTATTTGAACAAAGCATAAATAAAAGAGTATTGATAGCAGTTATATGCTGTGGAACATCTATTGTGTGGATTCTCCTAATGGCAGAAGAAATACTTCCCTTTGATAGATGGATGAGTCCATATTGGGGAGCTGGATTTAATCCACCCAGTATAAATTTAATGATTTATTCTTTGCTGGTGTTATTCGTGTGTTATAGCGTATTTTCTTTATTGTGCAAGGTACAGAATAAATTAGTGAGAAGAATAGTTTTTATAGTGAGCTTTTTTGGAAAAAATACCTTATATATATGGTTATATCATTTGATAGTAAAGTCTTTCTTTTTAAAGCAGTTTCCAGATTTGTTTTATCAAAATTTAATTTTTAAAGCAGTTATATTTTGTGCAATTGTTGCTATACCAGCTATAGTTAAGCAGGTTATTTATATGTTCGGTGAGTTTTGCTATGATCATCTAGTTTGTCGTGAAGATGAATATAAAAAGTTATAATTAAAATTAAGGAGGAAGTATGAAATATTTAGGACCGCAGATGTTGGAATTTCCCCAGAACGGTGATGAGAGAGGTCACTTGGTTGTTGTAGAAGGACAAAAGGACATCCCATTTGATATTAAAAGGATATTTTATATATATGGTTCGGATGATGATGTTATCAGAGGACAACATGCGAACCAGAAAACAGAATTTGTTTTGATTAATGTTGCTGGGCAATGTAGGGTAAAGGTACGGGATGGGAAAGGAAATGAAGCGATATTTTTCTTGAATCGTCCTCATACAGGTATATATCTACCTAAAATGGTATGGAAGGATATGTATGACTTCAGTGCAGATTCGGTATTACTTTGCTTGGCCAGTGAACATTATGATGCCACTGAATATATAAGGGAATATGATGAATATCTTAAATTAGTGACGGATGAGGATAAATAAATGAAGATATCAGTAGTTATTCCAGTATATTATAATCAGAACAATTTAAGACCGCTATATGCAGATATATCTGCAAAACTTTTAGATCAAGACAAATATGAATGGGAAATCGTCATGGTGGATGACGGTTCTAAAGACAAAAGCTATGACATAATGAAGGAATTGTCTGAAAAAGATGAAAGAATTAAGATATATGGTTTGTCAAGAAATTTTGGCTCACATGCGGCGATCCTTTGCGGGCTGTCAAAGTGCACAGGTGATTGTGCAGTGGTCAAAGCAGCTGATCTTCAGGAACCGACGGAGATGATTCTGGAAATGGTAGACAGTTGGAAAAAAGGGAATAATGTTGTTTTGGCAGTAAGAAAAGACCGGCAGGAGGGGAAAGGACAGACGCTTTTTGCAAATTTGTATTACTGGCTGGTCAGGAAAGCAGCATTGCCGAATATGCCGCGTGGCGGTTTTGATGTATATTTGCTGGATAGAAAAGTCATTAATGTAATGATGCAGCTTGATGAGAAAAACAGCGCACTGACCGGACAGATTTTATGGAGTGGTTTCAGAACTGAGAAAATTTATTATACAAGGCTGCAGAGAGAAATCGGTGAGAGCAGGTGGACTTTGAGGAAAAAGATTAGGCTGGTAACAGATACGTTATTCAGTTTCTCAACATTACCGATTACGATTGTTTCGGTTATAGGAACATTATCCTGCTTTGGTGCGACAATGTGGGCTGTACTAGTGTTTGTTTTCAAAATAATGGGGTTAATAGATGTGAGCGGCTGGACAACCTTATTTATTTTTAATTTGCTCAGTTTTGGAATCATTATGTTGACACTTGGAATTCTTGGTGGATATTTATGGAGAGCATTTGATGCCTCCAGAAACAGACCACCCTATATTATAGAGGAGGAACATGAACAATGACTGTGCGGTTAAGGAAGCTCCAAAGTAAAGACCGTATAGGAATGCTCGAATGGATGCATGATATAGATACGGCAAAATATTTTCGCGATGACATGTTAGCCAAAACAGAGCAAGATGTTCTAAAATTCATAGAGCAGGCAGATCTTGCCCCGCAGAATGGTAAGAGTGTGCATTATGCAATTGTTGAAGAAACGGATATGTATTTGGGGACGATCAGCTTGAAATCAATCAATTTTCAAGACAGAAATGCTGAATATGCAATTAGTTTGAGACGTGCGGCACAAGGTAAAAAGATTGCGTATGTTGCAACAAAAGAGTTGTTGGACATAGCATTTAATCAATTTGACTTGGAAAGGGTTTATTTGAATGTCTTATCAAAGAATGAGAGAGCAATACGGTTATATGAGAAATGTGGATTTGTTCTGGAAGGTGAATTTCGAAATCATTTGTGCCTAAATGGGCAATATCAGAATTTGAGGTGGTATGCTATGTTAAAAACCGAATATCAAAAGTTAGGATATATGTGTGTGGGGGGGGGTAACACCTTCTTGATTGATTCTATATACAGCCTCTTTGAACAGTGGGCAGAAAGGAGGCTGGCAGCATAGATGTATAACAGTGAGAAATGTTTCAGAAGCGTGAAATGCAATGTGGGTGATAAAGCTGAGTTTTGCAAAACGATTTCAGAAAGTGATGTTTATATGTTCGCAGGGATTACGGGAGATATGAATCCGGTACACATCAATGAAATAGAGGCAACCCGAAGTTTTGTGAAAAAAAGAATTGCACATGGAGCACTTGTAAATGGGATGGTCTCGACAGTTATTGGAATGAAGCTTCCGGGTCCTGGAACAATCTATATGGAGCAGAATTCCAAGTTTGTTAAGCCGGTTTATATGGGAGATACGATTAAGGCGGTAGTGGAAGTACAAGAAATTCTGAATGAAGCTAAAGGAGTCATGAAATTGAGTACTATCGTATTTAACCAGAATGATGAGATTGTGATGAATGGATTTGCTGTCGTAATGGTACCGAAGGAGAACATGCATGAAAAAGATTAGTAAACAGGCATATATTGCAGACACAGCGATCATCTATGATGATGTGGAAATTGGAGAAGATGTTATTATACATGATTATGTAGTGATATATCCTAATACAGTCATTGAAAATGGTTGTGAAATTTATGATCATTGTGTGTTGGGAAAATTGCCGACATCACCAGGGGTTACGTCAAGAAAAATTAAGGTAGAGTTTTCAAAGCTGATAATAGGTGAGAATTCGATTTTATGTCCCGGGGTGGTGTTATATGCAGGAAGCAAAATCGGATGTAATAATTTATTGGGTGACTTTTGTTCGATCAGAGAAGAGTGCATGGTGGGCAATAATTGCATTATCAGCAGAAATGTGAGTGTTAACTATAATACCAGCATTGGTGATTATACAAAGATCATGGATAACACACATATTACAGGTAATATGAAAATTGGAAATCATGTATTTATCAGTGTCTTAGTGGCAACTACCAATGATAATACGATGGGAAGAATAGAGTATAATGAGGATCATGTCCAAGGAGCGACGATAGGTGATTATGTAACGATCGGAGCAGCAGCAAATATTTTGCCGTGTGTAAATATTGGTAAGAATGCAATCATAGGAGCAAGTGCACTTGTTACAAGAGATGTGCCTGATAATAAGGTGGTTATGGGAGTGCCGGCAAAAGTGATAAGAGATGTAGAATAAGGGAGAGCTTCGTATGGATAAAATAATGCCAAATAGACTTGACCGGGGTTTTTATCAGTATCAGAAAGAATTCGAAGCAAAAGCAATCGAAGTCCTTCGGTCAGGCTGGTATGTTCTGGGGAAAGAAGTAGAGAGTTTTGAGGAGGAATTTGCTTCTTATTTGGGTGTGAAGCATTGTGTGGGAGTTGCAAGCGGCCTTGATGCTTTGTGGATCGCGTTCCGCATTTTGGGAATAGGAAGTGGAGATGAAGTGATCGTACAGGGCAACACTTATATCGCCAGTGTGATGGGAATTACAATCAATGGTGCTACGCCGGTATTTGTGGAACCGGACGAATATTATAACATTGATACATCGAAGATTGAAGAAAAGATTACGGAGAAAACAAAAGCTGTCTTAGTGGTGCATCTATATGGACAAGCTTCTTATATGAAACCTGTTGTTGATATATGTAAAAGGTATAATCTGCGACTTGTGGAGGATTGCGCGCAGTCACATGGGGCAAAGTTTGACGGTCAGACAACGGGTACATTCGGAGATATTGGCTGCTTTTCATTTTATCCGTCCAAAAATCTTGGTGCATTTGGAGATGCAGGGGCAATTGTGACCAATGATGACCAGATTGCAGTGGAAACACGTATTTTTCGTAACTATGGTAGCGAAAAACGGTATTATAATAAGGTGGTTGGAACGAATTCCAGACTTGACGAAATGCAGGCCGGATTCTTACGGATACGGCTTAAGTATTTGGATGAACTTGCGCGGGAAAAAAGAGATATTTGTGAGAAATATCTGAATCGAATGTATAACGAAAGAATCATTCTTCCGATGATTCGTGAAGGGGCTACACATATCTGGCATCAGTTTGTCGTTCGTACAGAGGTGCGGGATGAGTTGATCAGGTATTTAGATGAGAAGGGAATTGGGACGATCATTCATTATCCTATTCCACCGCATTTGTCAGAAGCATACCAGTATTTGAACTTACGGGAAGGGAGTCTTCCGGTTACCGAGAAATACGCGAATAGGGTTTTGTCGTTGCCGCTTTACAATGGTATGACGGATGAGGAGCAGGAATATGTTATTGATGTAGTCAATCATTTTTAGGATTATGTAATTATGAAGAAAACAGGAAGTATTGTATGGTCTGCTTTTGAAGGTGTATTAAGATTTGTGGTATTTAGAGTATTACATATAAAGTTACAAGAAGATATATTTGATAAATTTCTTCAATTTGTCAAATTTGCAGTGGTCGGTTTTAGCAATGTTATGGTGTCTTATTTTTTTTATCTTATTTTTTTTGGTTTGTTTCAGATCGCAGATATTTTACCGAATGTGGACTATTTGATTGCCCAACTGATTGGATATGTGCTTAGCATTTTTTGGTCATTTTATTGGAACCGGAAGTATGTGTTTGCTCAAAGTGCGGATAGTGTACTATGGTATCAGGCACTGATTAAGTCATTTGTTGCATATTCGTTTACAGGGGTGTTTTTGAATAGTATCCTGTCATTTTTGTGGGTAGAACTTATGGGCATGTCTAAAGTAATTGCTCCGATAATTAATTTAGTTATCAATGTGCCGATTAATTTCGTGATGAATAAATTTTGGGCGTTTAGAAGAAGATAGAAAAGTTTTTTCGAAAATAAAGGTTAAAGATACGTATAATATATCGGCCAAAGACAAAAAAGAATGAGCTTCTTTTAGACTTCGTTATTTGAGGAGAGGGGAACAGATGCTAATGAATTATTTGTATTCATTTCTTGATTGGGTTATGAACAGGTGTTACGAGTTTTGCGGAAGTTATGGATTTGCAATCATACTGTTTACTTTACTGAGTAAAATAGTTTTATTACCAATTTCGTTATGGACATATATGAATTCCATAACAATGATCAAGATTCAGCCTGACATAAATTTTCTCAAAGTAAAGTATTATGGGCTGAAGGATACTATAGCAGAAGAACAGGCGAAGCTGTTTAAGGAGAAGAAATATCATCCGTTGACATCTACTATTCTACCGATTATTCAGTTAGTGATATTTATAGGAGTAGTAGGGGCTGACCGTGCTGGAATTGATAATCCTGTAATTGATATGTCTTTTGTAACGGTTGATTGAAACAATCCCACCCCTCCCCAGCAGAGCTGGGGAGAATCGTGTACGCAAGTGGCTATGAACGAAGTCCCATAAAAAAGCCTCCGTTGTATAATAAGTGTAGGTCTGACAAACCACACAAAATACAACGGAGGCATCCATGGATAATCAAAGTTTATCACATAGTGCGCCACGAAACAAGGGTGCATTGTTATGCGGGTGGAAATCCCGTCCAGTAAGGTATCAGTCATACCACTGAAAGCGAGTCTTGGTCCGGCATTGGTAATAGTGCAGGTTAAGCGTAGACAGTAAGGCAGTAGGGTAGCCATTGAGTACCGAAATAAACTTAATTCCAGCAGGCCGACGCTGTTATGTGGGCGGAAGGCAAAATACCAGTTTATGGATATGGCGAGATTTCGGGTGTTGCTGCGGTATCGGAGAACCTATCATGCTGCACAAGAGCAATGCGTCAACTTGGGAGAGCCAACACCTCCCGGCAGAGAAAACTGCCGGGATGCCGTACAACCGCAAGGGAGAAAAGCAAATAGGGCGAGGGCAGTCGGACAGTACCAGAGAAAGCGGCGAAAGCCGCCGGAGGGAAGCTGAGAGGGGACAATTCCTCAAAGTCCCTGCTGTGCAAGGCAATATCGAAAAGGAAACATTGGCCATACACAGAGGTGGAATAGGCAATGGGAACGAAATTGAAGAGAATATCGCAATTATCAAGAGAGAACCTGGACATGGTATTTACATCCATAGAGCATTTGATTAACAAAGAACTTCTAAGAGAATGTCATGAAAAGATGGATGAGAAGAAAGCTGTAGGAATCGATGGAATAACGAAGGAGGAATACAGTGCACACCTGGAGGAAAATCTGAAATTGCTGGAAGGACGGATAAAGAACAAATCCTATAAGCCTAGGCCGGCAAGGAAGGTGGAGATACCAAAAGAGGATGGGAAGACAAGACCGCTGAGTATCTACTGTTATGAGGACAAACTGGTACAGGAGGCGCTCCGACGAATATTGGAGGCAGTATTCGAACCGTATTTCTATGAAAAGATGATGGGGTTCCGGCCGGGAAGGGGATGCCATCAGGCGCTCCGGCTGTTGAACACATATATCGAGAAAAGATATATTGGGTACGTAGTGGATGCGGACATCAGGTCATTCTTCAATAACCTCGACCATGAATAGGCAGTGAAGTTCATTGAGTCGAAAATCAAAGACCCAAACATCATACAGTTAGTCAGACGGATGCTGAAAGCCGGAATTATGGAAGACTATCAGTTTGCGGCAACGGAGTCCGGTCCAGGGAAGCGTCTGTTCGCCAGTCATCGCAAACATATACATGCATTATGTGTTGGTGTGGTGGTTTAAGGAAAAGCTACAGCCGAAAGCGAAAGGATTCAGCGGACTGGTGGTGTATGCGGATGATTTTGTGGCCTGCTTTCAGTATAAATGGGAAGCGGAACGATTCTACGAACGTCTGAAAAGGAGAATGGGATACTTTGGACTGGAATTACAAGAAGACAAGAGCAGGCTAATCAAGTTTGGGAGGTTCGCCCAGCAGGATGCATCGGAAAAGGGAACCAAAGCTGCAACATTTGACTTTCTGGGTTTTACACATTACTGATCCACAAACAAGAGTGGTAAGTTCAGGGTAAAGAGGAAAACCAGCAGGAAGAAATCCAAGAAGAAGTGCAAGGAAATGTGGAGATATATACGGGAAAACCGTCATATCCCGACAGATATGCTCATCAGGAAGTTGAATGAAGTGCTCATCGGATATGACCATTACTATGGCATTACAGACAATTATGCCAGTCTGCAAAAGTTTCACTTTAACATAAGGAAATTCCTGTTCTACTGGCTGAACCGCAGGAGCCAGCGCGAAAGCTATATATGGGAAGGCTTCAGAGATTTCATGAAAACGAAGCCATTGGTGGCACCTAAGATATATGTCAGTATTTGTGCTTGATAAGGGCTGAATAATCAGTCCTGCAAAGAGCCGGATGCGGTAACGCCGCACGTCCAGTTCCAGGAGGGGGATGTCGCGTAAGGGGCATATCTACTCGACGTAGATATAATTGCACGTACCATATAGTATTTATCCCAAAATACAGGGTAAGGTGATGTTTGGGAATTTGAGAAAGGAGATAGGCGAGGCGATCAGTAAAGAGTGCAAGATGGAAGGAGTAACGATAATAAAGGCAGCGACGTAAACAGATCACGTGCATATGTATGTGTCAATTCCACCAAAAGAAAGTGTGTCAAAAGTAATGGGAAGAATAAAGGGAAAACAGCAGTCTAATTCTATTCGACAGACATCCAGAGTACAGGGAGAGATATAACCGGCATTTCTGGGCAAGAGGATATTATTGCGAAACGATCGGTAATGTAGATGAGGCAACGATAACGAAGTATATTGCGGAACAATATGAGAGGGATCGACTGGAAGGAGAGACCTCGTAATGATTAAAGAGAAACCGCTTTTAAGTGGTTACCAGTAACAAAAAGGAACGGTTTGTCAGACCGTCTTTAGGCGGAAACACAAAAGACCTCGGAGGGGTTATAGCAAACCACCAGCAGAGCTGGTGGCACTGACTTGGAGCCTTCAGAGCCTGAATATGATCATCATGAATGGAAGGAAATAATTATGAGTGGGAATTTGGATGGAATGCGTTTTTTTGAGTACATTCGTTCAAGAAGAATAGAAATGATATTGCTAAGTATTTGGATAACCATATTAAATACATATAGGGTCTTTTTTCATGTAATCGGTGTGGATACGGAGCAGGCTCTTTTGGATTTAGATTCTAATTTAAATTGGACTTTGGGTTGTGGGCGGTTTGTATCCGCTTTTTTTAGAAAAATTTTAATGCCTGATGGTTTTGGCTATGATATTGCGATGCTTTTAATAATCATTGGATGGGTAGCTGTATGTATGGCATATATATATATATTTGAAAGAATGGGTATTTCTAATAGATTGTGCAGATTATTTTTTTCTATGTTGTTTGTAGCTTGTCCGCTTTGGGCTGAACAAAACTATTTTGTGTGCTCTGTTTTTATAAATGTTTATGGAATGCTATTTACAGTAATTGCGGCGTGCTTATTGGTTAGTGCCATACAGTGTAAGGCCAGATTGGCCAGAATTGGAATTTCGATGTTTTTAGGAGTGCTGGCGATAGGAATATATCAAGCACTTTTATATTTGTGGGTGGCGAATTTTGTACTTTTTTTATCTTTAAGTATGTATAAAAAAAATTGCAGCATAAGTAATTATATTGTGTCAGGAATAAAGGGGATAGCTATTATTGCCGCCGCGGTAGTAATATATTTTTGCTGTTCAAATGTAATCGTTTCTCTTTTATATGATGCTTCTTTTGATTATGCAGGATATACAAATGCTGGCCTATATGTTGCAGGTCGTATGAGATGGCTGGATGGAGATATAAGGGGATGTATTGAGGCAATAAAATATTATATTAGCAATAGTTATAATGCAGAGTATACATATGGAATACCTTTTTATCCGATACTTTTTGCTTTGGTTCAGATATTTTTTGGAATCCGGATTATAATGAAAAGGAACGGACGGGATGTGATTATGTTTGTTGGAAATGCATTGCTTCTTATATGCGTATTTATGGGATGCTTGTTGTTAGGCGGAACGATAACTGTAAGGGAACAGGTTGTTTTGCCGCTGCTGGTTGCTTCAGATGGAATGTTCCTGGTTGGTGGGATTACTGATTTTGTTTTCAGAAGAGAGAATAATAAAAGAATTAATCAGATTTTCTTTGTGGCTGTATGTTCTTATATTGTTATGTGCTGGGGAAGCAGGCAGCTGCGGATAAATAGTTCAGATTATGTAAGATATAGAGCTGATGTACTATGTGCGGAACGGGTAATGAGTGAAATAGGGCTTCAGTTTGGAAATTATTCTGATAGAAAAGTGGTGTTTGTAGGACAGAATGGATGGGAGTTACCAGAATCTTATTACAAAGGAGAAGTAATTGGATATAGTATGTTTTCTTGGGATACTGGCGGCCCTGTTGGTGTTAATTACAGAGTTTACGGATTTTTGCAGGTTTGTGGATATAAGTATGTGAAGCCAGCGATAGAAGAAGTGAAAGAAGTTCAGGACATATGTGCAGCAGGGACTCTGTTCAGTGACAATAATCATGTGGCTTTGTGGAATGAATTCATAGTAGTCAACTTAAATAATTTTTAGATTATAGTATGTGATGTTTTTGGATTCGTAGTAATATATGTTGCTTTGTCCGGCATACCGAAAAACAACCGGATAATAGGATGAAAACAACTATTAAGTTATGAACCAATGATGGAGTGAAGGGCGGGCAATGCAAGTCGATATCATAACATTTCATTTTGTGAATAATTTCGGAGGTGCGTTACAGGCATATGCTCTGCAGAAAACAATTTCGGAATGTTTTAATGCAGAATGTGAGATAATTGATTATAAGAATCGCTTTATATCTCTTACGGATTACGTGAGACTATTTCCGATTACCTCAAATTTGAAAGAAATTAAAGCAGGACTAAGGACGATGGGATTACGTTTTGAGAGAATTCACATGTTCCATGATTTTATTTTAAGCAATTGCAGGCTTACCAAATTATATAGAAATTACAGAGCGTTAAAAACTGATCCGCCCGTGGCGGATAAATACATATGTGGAAGCGACCAAATATGGAATCCAATGCTCACAATGGGAGTATCAAGAGGATATTTTTTAAGATTTGTTGCAGATACAAATAGTAGAATTGCATATGCCCCCAGTTTCGGAACAGACAAAATTCCTGATATTTTTAAAAAGGTAATAAGAAAGTATCTGGATGGAATGGGTCATCTGTCGGTTAGAGAAAGGGGGGGGGTGAAATTGATTAAACATTTAACGGGCAAATCGGCAGAGCAATTGATAGATCCTACGTTTTTAGTGAGTAAATGCGACTGGGAGAAGCTGGGGAATAATCCCAGAGACGATGAAGAGTATATTTTGTTATACATTATGCAGAGAGATATGCAAGTATATAAGTATGCGCGTAAAATTAAGGAACAGATGGGTATAAGACTGATAGAAATAAGCAGATATGGGTATAATCCGGGATTTGTAGATGAATGTTTAATCAACATTGGACCGGCAGAATTTTTAGGATTATTTCGAGATGCAAAATATGTATGTACAAACTCTTATCACGGACTGGTATATTCTATTATTTTTGAAAAAGATTTTTGTCTTATACCTTGCAAGAGATTTAGAGCCAGAATTAATAATTTACTCAAATTATTACATATAGAGACAGTGGATGACTGTGTATACAAGGGCAGACTCACAGCTTCATATGATAAAGAATTTGTTAGAAATACGATAGCTGCCGAGAGGCGTAAGGCACTCAATTATTTGGGAGTCAGTTTTAAAGACGAAAAGACAGAAAAGGACGAAAACCATGATAGAGATTGCTGATAAAAATGAATGTTGCGGATGTGGAGCGTGTGAACAGATATGTCCCGCACAATGTATTAGTTTAAAAGAGGATAGCGAAGGTTTCCTGTATCCCGAGACAAACCGGATGGCATGTGTATCTTGTAGTTTGTGCGAACAGGTATGTCCCATAAAAATTAAGAAAAGTAGAGTGGGGAGGAGGGCCGTAAAGCCTTATGCATATGCTGGATGGCATAAAAAGGACGATATCAGAGCGGACAGTTCTTCGGGAGGTGCCTTTACGGCAATCGCAGAGTATGTAATAAAGTGTGGCGGAGTGGTGTATGGCTGCGCATTGAACGAGGATATGGAAGCCGTACATGTTGGGGTAGAAGCGATAGATGAACTTGTGGCTCTCAGAGGGTCGAAATATGTTCAAAGTAAAACAGGGTCTGTATATCAGAATATAAAAATATGCCTGGAAAAGGGCAGGGAAGTGCTATTTGTTGGAGCACCCTGTCAGGCAGCGGGATTGCATGAATTTTTGGGCAGGAACTACGAAAATCTCTATGTGATAGATTTTATATGCCACGGGGTGCCGTCGCCTAAGTTGTTTCATAGTTATATCACGGATTTTGAGCAGAAGTATCATAAGAAAATAAATGCATATAGATTCAGAAATAAGGATTACGGATGGAAACAGTCTGGAATGCAGATGGGATCAAAGATAGAATTTGTGGATGGAACAGACATCAGAAAATATCCCGCATTTATGGATCATTATATGAATGCATTTCTGGATGATGTATGCCTTAGACCCTCCTGTTATGCGTGTCAGTTTAAGGAGGCAGAAAAGGAGTATGCTGATTTTACGATAGCGGATTTCTGGGGAGTTAATAGAATTTCAAAAGAATTGAATGATAGAAAAGGAACTTCCTTGCTGTTGGTTCACAATGGTCATGCGAAGGAACTATTGGAGAAAATCAGTGATAGATTTGAGTATGTGCAAGTGGACTATGAGCAGGCGGTTCGGCGCAATAAGAGCTTGCTGCAGTCGGCAAGATGGAATCCCAATAGAATAAAATTCTATGAAGAACTGGAGGCAAAGGGATATCGATATGTAGAACGAAAATACATGCTTGCATCTACATGGGGATTCCATAAAATTATTAATATATTAAAGAATATGTATAAAACTGGAACTTGATGTGATTCCTGAAACACGGAGGATATATGTCAAAATTCGACTATTTACGGGCGAAATTCGGGCAGTTTATTAAGTTTGCTGTTGTTGGATGCTCAAATACCATAGTTAATTTAGCGGTTTACTATTTTTGTATTTTTCTTGGTGCTCATTATTTGCTGGCATATACATCAGGGTTTCTGATCAGTGTCTGCAATGCTTTTTTCTGGAATAGTAAATATGTATTTGTTAATAAACAGGAGACAAGTACTTATAAAGCATTTATTAAGGTTTTTGCATCGTATGGATTTAGTTTTTTGTTATCAGTTGCTTTAATGAGTTTATTAGTTGAAATTTGCGATGTATCTTCCTTTATTGCACCTGTCTTGAAGATGATGATTACAATACCTCTTAATTTTATCCTAAATAAGATTTGGGCTTTTAAAGACAGGAAGGTTAAGTGCGCAAAGGAAACATGATCATATTATCAATTACTGTACCCTGTTATGGGAGAAGATGCGAATGTGAGATTGAAGTAAAGATTCTATATACAAACTGGTAATACAGTAGGGATGGATGAGAGATGGATAAGATATGTAATCTGAATAAGTTTCTAAAGATGCTGTGTAGAGTGGTCTTTGCTTGTTTTTTTACAATTATGTTCTTTGGGACTGATTTTCAAAATAAGTATAATGCCTACGTGCTTGTTTTTTGTATTTATATCGCTCATAGGATGAATGTAAAGGATAAAAGAAAAACTTATAGGGTGCACACTTTAGGCTGCTTTAGCAGCAAACCGAACCTACCGGCTTTAGCCGGTAGTGGTTGAGTTCATTGTTTTTAACAGGAATTTTTTTCAAAACTATGCGGAAGTATTTGATGATAGTGATTGCAGCAGTGATTTTGGTCTATGTAGTGTTATTCAGCAATATATTAGTGCCTGCCTTAAAGATTGCGCCGGGAGGGAAACAGGAAGCTCTAAGCCTGCCTTTTCAACAAACAGCTTTGTATGTGAAGGAGTATGGAAATGAACTTACTCAGGAAGAGCATGGAATTATCAATGCTGTATTACCGGTAGATGAAATTGCAGGTCTTTATGTGGCGGATAGAGCAGATAATGTTAAATTTAAGTATAAACAATCGGCTACAGGAGAAGAACTTACAGATTATTTTTTGCTGTGGCTGAGGCAGTTTTTCAAGCATCCGGATGTTTATTTAAAAGCGTTCTTTGCAATCACAGACGGCTACTATTATGTTGGTAGCGAAAGAGCAGCCTTGGACTTATATACGGGAATAGAAGTTGCCGAGCTATAGCATTTGTTTTGAAATATAAAATGGATGTATAAGGAAAAGATGGTTAAATGCGTTTAGTGTAATTAACTCTAAAATTTAATGTGCAAATTGATTTGTTTTATAATCTTATTTTGAGAGTATTTGTTATTTTGGGGGAAAAGATTAAAATTTATCGATACCATGACGTCTGGATTGTGACATTTTCTTATTGATTCCAACAAACATTAAATAGTAAGTTGACATCTCAGAATCAAGTCCTTCGATTGGCTGCCAACCAGCTACCTCAACACGCTCTCTATATTATAGAAAGGATATCTATCCATTTATAAGTGTTTTTGAGAGTTGATGTAGATGTGAAGTTAGTGAATATTGGGGTAATGGTATTCAAAATGCCTGTGGTTAATGCAAAAGATGAATGTAATTCAATAAGATGGTTTTTTATATCATAAGAGTGAGGTAGTAATGACTGGTATTTATAGTAAACGACATAACAATTTGCTGGTTCCGGTTTTTATTAAAGCTATTATATACCGTAGCTTTTGCAGATGTGAAATGAAAATTCCAATGTCATAACTATAAATTTTTAAGATTTTACATTTACAGGATTAAGTATTGAGAGGAATGGCAAATTATGGAACATCTATATAGTGCCTTAACATGGGTTATGAATGGCTGCTATAGTCTTTGTAATAATTATGGACTGGCAATCGTACTGTTTACATTTCTAAGTAAAATCGTATTATTACCAGTGTCTCTTTGGACTTACATGAATTCCATAACGATGATTAAGATTCAGCCGGATATTAATTTATTGAAAATAAAGTATTATGGGCAGAAAGATATCATAGCAGAGGAACAGGCAAAATTGTTTAAGGAAAAGAAGTATCATCCTTTGGCGTCAACCATTCCGTTGATTATTCAGTTAGTATTGTTAATGGGCGTAGTAAGCGCTGTACGGGCTGGAATAGATAACCCTGTGATTGATATGACTTTTGGACCAATTGATCTGGGATTGATACCGAGCCAGACGGGGGTAGAGTTGATCTGGTCTCCGATTGTTGCCGGTGTAGCGGCATGGATATTATGTATTGCACAGAATGCAAGTAACATATTACAGTCTGAACAATCCAAGTATAATAAATATGGTACTATGATTCTTTCAGTTGTTTTGTCGTTGTATTTAGGATGGTATGTTCCGATAGGGACTGCTTTTTACTGGGTCTGTAGTAACCTTATGGCAGTTTTGCAGTTATATATTCTTAATTGGATTATTAAGCCAAGAAAATATGTAGACTATGAGAAACTGAATAAGAGCCGTAAGACCTTGGTGGAATTACAGAATATAGGAAAAAAGAAAAAGGAAAGTTTTTTTTCTGAGAATAAGAAAAGAGAAAGAAGAGATTATAAGAGATTTTTTTCGATAGTTAATAAGCATTTGGTATTTTACTCTGAGAGTAACGGATTTTATAAGTATTTTAAGGGATTTATAGAATATTTATTAGAGCATACAAATATTACAATTCATTATATTACCAGTGATGCAAATGATGATATTTTTAAAAAGGAAAAAGAGAATCCACAGATTAAAGCATATTATATAGGCGAGAATAGATTAATCACGCTTATGATGAAAATGGATGCGGATATAGTTGTAATGACGATGCCGGATCTTGATAATTTTCATATAAAGCGAAGCTATATAAGGGATGATATTGAGTATATTTATGTTCAGCATGATATGGGTGGAACTAACATGGGAATGAGAAAGGGAAGCTTGAATCATTTTGATACGATTTTTTGTTCTGGGCCGCATCAAATATCAGAGATCAGGGAAACGGAAGAAGTATACGATCTGCCTGCAAAAGAGTTAGTTAAAGTAGGGTACCCGCTTATTGATGAAATTAAAGAAAAATATGATTCTGTAGAACATGGTGAAAATGCGATAAAGAAGATATTAATTGCACCATCGTGGCAGGAAGATAATATTCTTGATACTTGTCTGGAGGAGCTTTTGGATGCACTTAAAGACAGAAACTACAATATTATTGTGCGGCCGCATCCGCAGGAAGTGCGTCTGAAAAGAGAATATATGGAATCTGTTAGACAAAAATATGAATCAGAACATGTAATAGTTCAAACGGACTTTACATCAAATAATCCGGTGATGGAAGCTGACATGGTAATCACTGATTGGTCTGGAATAAGCTGGGAATATTCTTTTACAACGAAAAGGCCGGTGTTATTTATTGACACACCGATGAAAGTGCTCAATCCTGAATACCAGAGAATAAAAACCGTTCCTTTAAGTGTTCAGTTAAGAGATAAAATTGGTAAAAGCATTAAATTAGATCAACTAGGAAAAGCAGCAGAATATGTTGAATTTTTGATGAATCATAAAGAAGAATATCAGGAGCAGATTACTAGACTGGCTGAAACGTATATTTTTAATCTTGGGAGTTCAGCAGAAGCTGGCGCAGATTATATTATCAAAAGTTTACAAGAGAAATTGAGCAGAAAAGGGGAAGGTGAAAAATGAAAAAAATATCAAAAATGTTATTTGTTGTCGGCTTTACATATGGTTGCAGTATGCTGTTGTTTGGACAGGATGTACAGGCATATATTGATCCTTCCGTTATGACTTATGTAATACAGGCAGTGGCAGGGGTTGTTATTGCAGTTGGCGCAGTGGTAGGTATTTATTTCAGAAGGGCAAAGAAAAAACTAAATGAAAAGCTTGGAATTGATGAAAATAGGAACAAAGAAGTAGAGTCAGATGAAATTATTATTAACAAATAATGTAGCTTATAGCTGGAAAAGGAATCTAAATTGAAAATATTGATTATGTCTGATATCCATGGTAATGAAGAGGCTCTTAATGCTGTACTGAATAAAGCAGCAGACTATGAAATTGATGCTTGTTTTTTACTGGGAGATGTCATAGATTATGGAATGCATTCTAATGAAGTAATTGTTAGGTTGAAATCTCTCCCGTACCCGATTATTTGTAACATTCGTGGAAATCATGAGGATGCTGTAATAGCAGATCATTACGATGCATTTTCATCGGAGCGGGGCAGGCAGAGTGCTAAATATACAAAAAGTATACTGAATGCGGACTCATGGAAGTATATACAAAATAAAATGGCTGCAACTGGTATGATTGAATTTGAGTGTGCCAATAAAAAGTGTCTGGCAATACATGGGAGTCTTAGAGATCAATATTGGAAAAGTATAGATACTGACAATGACTTTTATGATTACTGCGCTTATGATTATGTATTTTCCGGACATTCTCATATGCCGCATTTTGTGGAAAAGTACTATCCGTATGAGGATACCAGAAGAAGAAATAAAAAGAAGATTATTTTCATCAATCCGGGTTCAGTGGGGCAGCCAAGAAATCATAATCCTATGGCACAATTTGCTGTATTGGATATGCATACAGAGGCTATTTTGTTTGACAAAGCAGAGTATGATATAGCAAAAGAACAATTGGCTTTTGCTGGGCAGATCGACAAATTTTATAGAGATAGATTGGAGGCAGGTGTGTAATGAATTTATATGTTATCAGTGGAGTTGCTGGAATGACGGGAAATGAACTTGCCAGGAGGCTGACTGCATCAGGGGATAGAGTAATTGGATTTGATAATTTTTTTGCTTCTTCCGTAAGGACGATTGAGGATGTTCTATCTAACACAAATTTTGTGTTTTATGAATATGATTTAAATAACGAAGCGCAGATGGAAAGTTTGAAACAGGAGATCTTTAAACATAAGAAAAGCTGTGAAAAGCTTATTTATATAAATTGTGCGGCAGTTGTACACACTGAACATTTCTATTATGTAAATCGTACTTTTGAAACGAATGTGATTGGTATGAAAAAATTTTTGGAACAGGCAATAGAAGTAGAAGCTAATGTTTATATTAATTGTTCTACATCAGAAGTGTATTCTATGAATTCATGGAATAGTGACGGTGGAGTGTCCGAATCTGATTATATTACAATGGCTAATGCAGAACACAGTCAGAGGACAAGTTACGCTACTGGTAAATTACTTACAGAGTTTTTTATGAAGGATGCGGTGGCAGAACATAAGATTAAGGGATGTTCTATTCGCTTTGCTAATGTTTACAGCAAGAATGAATTGTATCCGAAACATATTATTCCGCATATCATTAATGAATTAAGAAATAAAGGGTGTGTGGAGTTGTTGGAAAATTCCAAAGTAAATAAAAGGACTTTTTTGCATAACGAGGATAGTTGTGCCGCGGTGATAGCCTTAGCGGAAACAGACTCGGCGTTAGATGGGTCGGTATATAATGTGGCAACTGACGAGGAGATATCGATTATTGATCTGGTAAAGCTTTGTGGTGAAAAATTAGGTATTACTGATCCGGAGATTATGTTTGAGGGATATCGGGAATCAGATCCGGAGAGAAGAGTGTTGAGTACTCAAAAGATCAGAACCAGAACAAACTGGATACCAAAGATAACCCTGAGTCAGGGAATAGAAATGTGTGTTAAGGAGTTAGAACATTGAGAATTATGATTATTACAGTTGCAGGGGTGGCAAGTAGATTCAGTCAGTCTATAGGTTGTCCCTGCTTGAAGTGTCTATACTATAAAAATGATATAAAAGAGTCTTTATTGTACCACATACTCAGCCAGAATTCAGAGATTGATAAATATGTGATTGTTGGGGGATTTAAATTTGAGGAACTGGAAAGGAGCATTCATCAGTATTTCTCCCAGTTTTATGATCGCATCATTTTAGTGAAAAATGAAATGTATGAAAAATATGGATCAGGGTACAGTCTATATTTGGGATTGAATGCGATCAAGGATTTAAATTATGATGAGCTGGTTTTTGCAGAGGGAGATTTGTGGGTTGATGAAGAGAGCTTTAGACGTGTATGGGAGACCCCCGGAAATGTGATTACATGTAACAATGAGGCGATTTTAGCAAGTAAGTCCGTTGCATTTTATTATGATCGTGAGTATAGAATTCACTATATATTTGATACTACTCATTCTCTACTGGAAATCAGAGAACCCTTTCAGGGAATTTTTAATTCGGGACAAATTTGGAAGTTTTCTCAAAAGGATTGTGTTCAAAAAGCTATGGCTGGGCTTACGCAGGAAGAATGGCAGCAGACCAATCTTGGTTTTATTCAGAGATATTTTGGATGTCTTAATCAGGAAGGTTATAAAATTGTTAATTTTCAGAAGTGGTTAAATTGTAATACGAAATTTGATTTTGATAAAATTGAAGGAATGAAATAGTCAAATGAAAATCGGAATTATTACGTACGAAAGCTTATATTGTAATTTTACAAATTATGGAACTGTATTGCAGGCATGGGCACTTTTTAAAGTGGTATCCGGTCTTGACATTCTGTATGAGCCGGTTTTGATTGATTATTGTCCTGATATTATGCATGATAAAGATCCACTTAATCCAATGAAGAATATGTGGGATATGGATTATGAAACGAGAAAAATGTGTGAGCTGTCATTGCCATCTATTAAAATAAATTTTGAAAAGATTAGAAAATTCTATTTTGAAAAAATCAGGATGTCAGATCGAAGTTATACATCAGCTACAATTAACAAGGTGGTGGATGAAGGGATTTCTAAATTTATTTGTGGAAGTGATTCGATATGGGATATTACGGAGTTTGGAATGGATAGAGGTTTTTTTGCAGATTATCCGATAATGCAGGGAAATTCTATTGCCTATGCGCCAAGCTTTCAAGATTCTTTTTCGGAGTATTCTCAGGAGGAAAGGAGTCGACTCATCAAATTATTAAATAATTTTTCGGCTGTTGGTATACGTGATGAGGAACCTGTTAGTGTTCTGTGTAATTATGTGAACAGCGAAGTAAAAAGGGTGGTCGATCCTACATTATTATTGAAGAACAGTGATTTTGATGAGATTGTTGCAGAGAAACAGGAAAGTGAACGGTATCTGCTATATTATTCTCGAAGATATAATGAAGCGATGGAGCGTTTTGCAGTTGAGACTGCAAAGGCCAGAGGACTGAAAGTAATAGAGATTAGTTTGCGTCATGAGAATTATGAAAGACACAGAATGTTTTATGAAGCAGGAGTAGAGGAATTTTTATCACTTGTCAAATATGCGGATTGTGTAATCACGAATTCATTTCATTGTTTGATTTTTGCCCTTCATTTTGAAAAAGATTTTTATGCTTTTACAAGAGAGCACTGTAACAATAAGATTTGTGAATTGCTTGCCAGATTAAATTTGGAAGGGAGACTGCTCAAAGATGGCTGTGAAAAAACAAAAAGTAAAATTGACTATTTGGATATAAAAGACCGTTTAGAAAAGGAACGTTTAGAGTCTTTGGAGTTTTTGGAGAGACAACTTAAAGATATTTGTAGAGGGTGATAAAATGAAGTCTGTGTACAATGATATTAAGAAACAATGTTTTGGATGTGAAATATGTGTGGGGGGGTGTATGTCCCCATAAAGCAATCACTATGGTCGAAGATGAGGAAGGATTTAGATATCCGGAAATTGATCAGGAATTGTGCATAGATTGCGGTGCATGCAGGCGGATTTGTCCATATATTAATATACCAGAGAAAAATCAGCATAAACCATATGTGTTTGGTGGATATCATAAAAGTTCAGGGATTAAAGATCAAAGTACTTCGGGTGGAGCATTTTCAGCGATAGCTGAGGTGTTTTGTAATGAAAATTATGTTGTTTTTGGAGCGGCTGTTGAAGGTCTGAGAGTTTACCACACATATACTGAGGATAAAAAAGAGCTTTATAGGTTTAGAAGATCTAAGTATGTCCAAAGTTTTATGGGAGATTCCTATAAAAGAGCGATGCAGTTTTTGAAAGACGGAAAGAAGGTTCTTTTTTCAGGAACACCATGTCAAATTGCAGCATTAAATAATTATATTGTCCCCGCGGCGTTAAAAGAAAATTTATACACAATAGAAGTAGTATGTGAGGGGTTTCCGTCCCCACTTCTAATGAGAAAGTATTTTACGCTACTCAAGGAGCGTCACCATTCATCGGTTAGAGAAGTAGATTACAGATATAAAGACAGAAACCGGTGGGATTTCGAAGTTATGAAAATAACGTTTGAGAATGGTAAAGTTATGAAAAAGGATAGGTGGTTTAATCCTTTTTGGATTTTCTGGTCGGAACGTGTTATGGGAAGACCCTCATGTGACGAGTGTCCGTTTAGAACGACAGACAGGGTGGCAGATATTACGTTAGGTGATTTATGGGGAGTGCATAAATATTGTCCGGAATTATATGGAAATAATGGTGGCAGTTCTTTGGTCGTATGTAACAGTGAGAAGGGAGAAAAACTATTTAAACAGGCAGAAAAGCTATTATACGGGCATGAACTGGCATATGAGGATGCATTAAAATATCAAAGACCTATGAGAGTGATCGTTCCGGCAAATGAAAAAAGAGAAATGTTCATGCATGATCTTAAGGCGTTGGATTATACGTCATTATGTAAGAAATGGAAGCCAAGAACGTCCTTGAAGGTATTGTTCTCTAAATATATATGGGGAAGTAATCGACAGGTTGTTAATTTTTGGAAAGTGAAGTCATATTTTATTAAGCCTAAGACTTAATTCTCCGGATAGAGTATTAAAAGGATGCGGTAAGTATTTCAATGACCCAAAGTATAAAGTGCTTTTCTCGTCTATCTTTTTAGGTGAGAGGTGACAAAATGAATTCTGTTTATGATAATACCAAAAGTCAGTGCTTTGGGTGTGAAATTTGTGTAAAGGTGTGCCCTTATTCAGCAATATTGATGCAGGAAGATGAGGAAGGATTCAGATATCCTCAAATTAATGAAGAAAAATGTAAAGATTGTGGAGCATGTAAACGTATTTGTCCGTATATCAATCCACCGCAGAAAAATCAAAGAAAACCTTATGTATATGGTGGATATCATAAAAATAGTGTAATCAGAGATGAGAGTACTTCCGGTGGAGCATTTTCTGCAATAGTGGATGTATTTTGTGATAAAAATTATGTTATTTTCGGAGCAACAGCGAAAGGATTAGAAATCCATCATGAGTATATTGAAGATAAGAAAGAATTGGGGATATTTAGAAAATCCAAATATGCGCAAAGTTCCATGGGTAATTCTTATTTGTATGCAGCCAAGTTTTTGGAATCAGGGAAGAAAGTACTTTTTTCAGGTACACCCTGCCAAATTGCGGCTTTGAAAAATTACATTAAGCTGGAGAAGCTGAAAGAAAATTTGTTGACGGTTGAGGTTGTATGTGAGGGTTTTCCGTCTCCGCTATTGTTAAGAAAGTATTGTGCAATGCTCAAAGAACGTTATCATTCGTCGGTGAAAGAATTGGATTACAGGTATAAAGATAAGAAGCGCTGGGATTTTCAGGTCATGAAAATTTCATTTGAAAATTGCAGGACAATAAAGGAGGACAGGTGGTTTAGCCCCTTTTGGATATTCTGGTCGGAGCGCTTAATGAGTAGACCGGCATGTATTGAATGTCCATTTAGAACAACAGATCGGTTAGCGGATATTACATTAGGTGATTTGTGGGGAGTGCATAAATATTGTCCGGAATTATATGGAAATAATGGTGGCAGTTCTTTGGTCGTATGTAACAGTGAGAAGGGAGAAAAACTATTTAAGCAGGCAGAAAAGTTATTATACGGACATGAACTGGCATATGAAGATGCATTAAAATATCAAAGACCTATGAGGGTGATCGTTCCGGCTAATGAAAAAAGAGATATGTTCATGGATGATCTTCGTACATTAGATTATAAGGCGCTCTGTAGGAAGTGGAAGCCGAAGACATCCTGGAAGGTATTGTTCTCAAAATATATAGTGGGAAGTAATCGTCAGATTGTAAATTTGTGGAAACTAAAAACCATTTTTAAAAGGAGAAAAAGATGACAACATTAAATGAGAAACTGAATATTCTGAGAGAAGAATTAAAGAATCGAAAAGCCAGAATTATGATCATTGGGCTGGGCAGTGTGGGCAATTATCTGCTGGATTATCTCATGTCTGCAAGAGATGAGGAAGTAGAAATCTGTGTAGTTGGACGTAATGGAATAAAGATGCAGTCTGATGTGAATATCGTGAGAGTTGCGTCAATGATCCGGGGGCAGAATCGGAGCAGGGTTACAGTCATAGATGGGGTGGATTTGAATCACGTATCAGACATAGAATCAGCAATCAGAGCGTATGGGCCGGATATTATTGTGAACAGCAGTCGTGCATATTCCGGACTGAAATACGGAAGTATTTCCTGGAAAAATATCCGAGCATATGGAATTTGGACACCATTGTCGATCAAGTATACCAAAAATATCATGGAAGCATATGAACAGGTTGGCTCTAAAGCAATCGTGATCAATACGTCCTATTCCGATGCCGTGATCCCATGGCTGAAATCTGCTGGAAAGGCCTATCCGGATTTCGGAAGCGGCAATATCAATCATTTGATTCCGAGATTTCAATTTGCGATTGCAGAGAAGATGGGAGTTGATGATTACTGGAATATTGATATTACATTTGCTGTGGCTCATTTCCATGATGTAGTGATCAGCAAAGAAGGACAGACCGAAGGGGTGGACATGCTGATGGATGTTCGCTATAAGGGACAGAAGGTTAATGTAGATGTTAACGCTATAGCTGCTGGCTGCTGTATTCCGATGCCGGTGGATGCAAAGCGTAACATGATGAATGCGTCCAGCAATTTTGAGATAATTCAGGCAATTCTTACTGCTGTGCGGGATCATAAGAAAGTCAAACTGCATTGTCCGGGTGTTTTTGGCGAGATTGGCGGTTATCCCATAGTGATTGATGGTTCACAGGAGTTGGTTGAGGCGGCAATTTGCGAGGATTACTTTGACCTTGATACGATGAGAAGGAAAAATCGGGAGTCTATCTATTTAGATGGGATTGAGAACGTAGCGGATGGTGTTCTTACATATACTGATGAATTACTTGAGAAAGTCAGAAAGGCATTTGGAGTTGATCTGGTGAAAAACATTGCTTTTAGTGAAATAGACCAGGTTGCTGAATTTATTGTGAAAGAGATCATTGATAAAAATGCAGGCTGAGAGAAAGGCATGGTTATTAAAATGAAAAAAGTATATACATGTTTCTGTACCAGTGTGATCCATGAAGGACATCTGAATATTATTAAAGAGGCGGAAAAATATGGGGAAGTGATCGTTGGTGTGCTTAGTGACGAGTCTATGGTGCGCTTTAATAAATTTCCCGCAGTTTCGTTAGAAGAACGTATGGAAATGGTACAGAATATCGAGGGAGTTAAACGTGTTATTGTCCAGAAGGATATTATGTATGACGCAGTGATCAGGGAACTGCAGCCGGATTATGTGATTCACGGAGATAATTGGAAAAATGGTCCGATGCAGGCAATCAGGAACAATGTGGCATTGCTGCTGAGTCAATATGGAGGACAGATCATTGAAGTACCATATACCTATAATGAGCGCGTTAAGCATGCCGATGCATGCATAAAAGAAAAACTGGCTATGCCGGAATACAGAAGGAAGAGGCTTAAACAGCTTTTGGGGCTGTGCCCGATTGTTAAAGCAATGGAAGTGCATAGTGGCCTGACCGGATTAATCGTTGAGAAAACGATAATTGAGAACAATGGCGCGCTTGACCAGTTTGATGCTATGTGGATAAGCTCCCTGTGTGATTCAACAGCTAAGGGGAAACCTGACATTGAACTGGTTGATATGACATCTCGGTTTCGGACGATTGATGATGTTATGGAGGTAACGACAAAACCGATTATTTTTGATGGAGATACAGGCGGGTTAACGGAGCATTTTGTATATACGGTTCGTTCTTTAGAGCGAATGGGGGTGTCGGCCGTCATTATAGAAGATAAAACGGGCCTGAAAAAGAATTCTCTTTTTGGTAATGAGGTAGTGCAGGAATTGGATTCGATTGAACATTTTAGCGAGAAGATCAGAGCGGCGAAGCAGGTTCAGCTGACGGATGACTTTATGATTATTGCGCGTTTGGAAGCATTAATTCTTGAGAAGGGACAGGAAGAGGCATTAAGGCGTGCGTGCGCATTTGTGGAAGCGGGTGCGGATGGAATTATGATCCACAGCAGAAAGAAAGCACCGGATGAGATATTTGAATTTTGTGATGCGTTCCGCAGTATGGATAAGGAGACGCCGATTGTTGTCGTGCCGACGTCCTATAATTCTGTGACGGAACAGGAGTTGATAAGGCATGGTATTAATATTGTCATTTATGCGAATCAGCTTACCAGAAGTGCATTTCCGGCAATGGAGCAGACTGCCAAGGACATTTTGAGACATCATCGTGCGAAGGAAGTAGATGAAAAGCTTATGCCGATCAAGGATATTATATCGTTGATTGATGAATTGTAACATGTCGATGATTGCTATGTGGCAGTTTTGACTATGAGGGAGATAAAAGAATGAAAGTAGAGAAGCTTTTAGAAATCATTGATTCGGATTTTTATACGGGAGTTCCAGATTCTCAGCTTAAAGCATTGTGCGATTATCTGATGCAGCACTATGGTATAGATTCAAAAAGGCATTTAATTGCGGCAAACGAAGGTAACTGCACAGCGATTGCAGCAGGGTACCATCTGGCCACCGGAAAAGTACCTGTAGTTTATATGCAAAACAGCGGGGAAGGAAATATTATTAATCCTGTTACTTCTTTGCTGAATGATAAAGTATACGCAATCCCGTGTGTTTTTATTATTGGATGGCGCGGAGAACCGGGAATACATGACGAGCCGCAACATATTTATCAAGGGGAAATAACGGTTAAACTTTTGAATGATTTGGATATCCAGGCCTTTGTGGTTGGAAAGGAAACAACGGACGAAGAAGTTATAGATGCGATGAATACATTTCGTGTGGCACTCGAAACAGGCAAAAGTGTTGCTTTCGTAATTCGCAAAGGTGCACTCTCTTATGATGGTAAGGTTGTATATAAGAATGAGAACAGGATGTTAAGAGAGGATATTATTAAGCATATTACAAAGGTAACGGATCATGATCCTGTCATATCCACGACAGGAAAAGCAAGTCGTGAATTGTATGAGATACGTGAATCAGCCGGTCAGGGGCATCAGTATGATTTTTTGACAGTTGGTTCCATGGGACATAGTTCTTCTATCGCTCTGGGGATTGCGGTCAATAAGCCGGAAACAAAAATCTGGTGTATAGATGGAGATGGAGCCGCTCTGATGCATATGGGGGCGATGGCGGTGATTGGGGCGAATACTCCCGATAATCTGGTGCATATCATTATCAACAATGGTTCCCATGAGACAGTTGGTGGAATGCCCACTGTAGCAGGAAGTGTGGATTTAACTGGGATTGCCAAAGCATGCGGATATCCTTATGCTGTAAGCGTTGATAGTTTTGAAGAGTTGGACAGAGAATTGAAAGATGCAAAACAAAGAAACAGACTTAGTATGATTGAGGTGAAATGTGCTATTGGTGCACGTGAAAATTTGGGTAGACCAAAATCTACAGCTGGAGAGAATAAACGGAATTTCATGGAATATGTAGAAAAGTTACATTAGCAAGTGATTTAAAGAGGTTATGTGATGCGGCATTTTGACGGAGTAGAATGGAAATATAGAATTGTAAAAGTTGTTTGGATTTCGTTGATTGTTGCGTTTGCTTACTATATTTCCAGAAACTGGTATCAAATTTCATTAATTCGTGGTGATTCCATGAGTCCATCGTATCACAATATGCAGTTTGTCATGCTTGACAGACATACAAGGGATTATAGTTATGGTGATGTAATTACTTTTCAATGTGAAAATCTGAATACTGTATTAGTAAAACGTATTGTTGCATGTCCCGAGGATCAGGTGGTTATCAAAAATGGGATACTGTATGTAAACGATGCGGTCAGTGTAGTTTTTCCGGAAAAGTTCATTTTTACATATGCTGGAGTTGCGAAGGAGTATGTGAATTTGGAAGAAAACCAGTATTTTGTGATTGGTGATAATCTGGAAAAGAGCAAAGATAGCCGATATGCGGAAGTTGGGATTGTATATGGAGATGACATTTTAGGAAGGATACTTCCGTGGAAATCGGTATGTAGTTTGTAAATTCGGAGTCTTATTTGTAAAGGAGATTAAAGATATGAAGAGATTAACATTACAGGCACTCAAATTTACTTATTTTGCCGGATGTTTCTGGTACTTATTTACTATACCGGTGCAGGCGTATATTGATCCGTCGGCAGTTACGTACGTTGTTCAGATGGTAGCGGGCGTTTTAATTGCACTTGGCGCGGTCCTTGCGGTTTTCAGACATAAAATATTTGCATTCTTTCGAAAGAACAAAAGTACAAAAGAAGGGCAGGGAACTACAATTGAGTTTAAGGATGTAGATGATTAAGGAGTGATTTATGAATATCGTGATAGACACTGTGGTTAATGGATTGCTTTGGCTCATCAATTTATGTTATGGATTTTGTAATAATTACTGGGTGGCAATTTTGTTATTCACATTTTTGACTAAGGTAATTTTGCTGCCTTTGTCAGTATGGGTTCAGAAGAATTCTATTAAAACTGTGAAGATGGCACCTGAGATGAATCGTATTAAAACAGTTTATTTTGGAAATCAGGAGGTCATTTCGGAAGAGCAGTATAAATTATTCAAAAAAGAAAAGTATAGTCCTTTTGCGGATTTAATTCCTTTGTTTGTTCAGCTTGCTTTGTTGATGGGAGTGGTAGAAGCTGTTAAGCAGGGCACTGACCTGACAGATATTCCGGTCAAGACTGGCGGAGTTACTTTGTTGATTCCGCTACTTGCAGCGTTATCTGCCTTTTTCATGTGTTTTGTGCAGAATAAAATTAATGTACTGCAGTCAGAGCAGGGGCATTTAAATCAGTATGGTACAATGATTTTTTCTGTTACGCTTTCTCTCTATTTAGGTTTTTTTGTGTCGATTGGAGTTGGTTTCTATTGGATCTGCAGTAATCTTTTTTCTATTATTCAATTGGTTTTATTGAATATATGGATTAATCCAAAGGATTATATAGATTATGAGGCCTTAAAGAGGAGTAAAGAAGAATTAAATAAAGTGCAGAAGATGATGTCAGTCAGGCGGAAGGCGGATAAGAGGAATCCATATCGTTCTAAAGGCAAGGCTGATTATAAGCGTTTTCTCAGAACTTCGGACAAGAAGATTGTTTTCTATTCTGAGAAAAACGGGTTCTATAAATATTATAAGGACATTATTGAAGAGATAATTCGCAGGACGAATATTGTGATTCATTATATTACAAGTGATCCGGAAGATGAAGTCTTTCAGATGGAGAGTGATCAGTTTAAGCCGTATTATATTAATGAGACTCGATTGATCGTTTTAATGATGAAACTGGAGACGGAAATTATGGTCATGACTACTCCGGATTTGGAAAATTATCAACTTAAACGGTCTTATGTACAGAAGGATATAGAGTATATTTATGTGCCACATGATGTTAACAGTGTAAACTTGGCATTCCATAAAGAGGCATTGGATCATTTTGACACAATTTTTACTTCGGGACCGAAGAACACTGCTGAAATAATGGAGCGTGAGAAAAAATATGGACTGCCTGCTAAGAACTTAGTAGAATGGGGATCATCTATTATTGATGACATGACAGTTGCATATGAACAAATGGCAGGAGATCATGCACAAGAGAGACAGTGTGCAATTATGATTGCCCCTTCGTGGCAGAAGGATAATATTTTAGATTCGTGTATAGAGGAGATGCTTGATCAACTGGTACAAACTTCATATCATATTATAGTGCGGCCACATCCTCAGTATGTACGTCATTTTGAAGCTAAAATTGATGCATTGGCAGCAAAATATAAAGGGTATGATGTTGTTTTTCAGAAAGATTTTTCATCTACTGAATCAGTATATATGTCGGATTTGTTGATTACGGATTGGTCAAGTATTTCATTTGAATATGCTTTTTCTACATTGAAGCCGGTATTATTTATAGATACGCCAATGAAGATTTTGAATCCCGACTATCAGGAATTGGAAACTGTTCCGATTGATTTAGAACTTCGCAATAAAGTGGGTATTTCAATTGCACAGGATAGTGTTGGTGACTTGATTGTGGAGACTGTTGATAAACTTTTAAATGAAATACAGTTTGCACCGGAGTCAATGCAGAAATTAAAAGAAAAATATAGTTATAATATTGGAGAAAGCGGTAAGGCAGGAGCGAAGTATATTATTGAACGTCTTGTACAGCGTAAAAGATAGATTATTGCGTGCATCTATGTAGAACAGGAACAACAGAATAAACAGCTGAAACACGCATAGATGCGGTATTTTAATCAAATATTGCTTTTCAGTTTTTAGGTGAATAGAAAAAGACCTTTATCTGTGGTAAAATTTAAGTGGCAAATCCAAACAACAGATTTGCTCCAGCCTTTGCTCCGCTTCTTCTTTAATGGGTTTGCGGCAGCACCTTTCGGGCTTCCGGCAAATGCCATAATCTACAGTCTTACCGAAACTGCTCGTGCGAATGATCTAAATTTTTATTATTATGTGTGACATCTATTGACAGAGCTACCCCAACTCATCTATGCATATGGAAAGATAGAAGAATCAAGACTGGAACCGCTCATGCCGTGGTCAAAGACATTTCCAGCTGATTGCTATAGTAAGCGCCGCAAATAAGCGGCGTTTCAATTTATAGGAAGCGAAGGAGTTGACGCTTACAGTGCTGTAGTCTATATCATGGTTGAGATGACAAAGGCGCACGATCTGAACATTTACGGATATCTGGAATTTTTGCTGTATCGTCGGCCAACGAAAGAGATGACCGATGATCAACTCGCAGAGCTTGCACCCTGGAGTGAAAAACTTCAATCTATCAAAAATCGCATGTGAATTATAGTGAAATACTTCAACTCGCAAAAGGCTGAGGTAATTTTATATTTGACTGCATTATTATTTTCGAAAATTTGACGAAAAAATAAAACCTGATTGGCTTAAATAAAGGATTCTTGCGATATGATGTTAAAAAGAAGTGTAAAACACCTGTTTATTACCCATTCGGACATGTTTTCCTTTCGTCTATCAATAAAATATGATATAATCAATACACTTCATGAGTTGAAGAGGAGCGATAGATGAGGAGGAAGAAAGGAAAACAAAAATCTTTTTTATATCAATTAAGAAATCAGAAAAAGATATTTAGAAATCGGCAAAAGTGTATTAAAGAAAATTATGGTAGAAAAGGGAAGAATAGCTGTCAGGAGAATGATTTTCTAGGAAGTGATTATATTAATGTCATCAATCTACTGGATCGAAAGAAATTTGCCATAAGATATCGCGTATCCAGGCATCAGGAAAAAATTTATATACCTGAGGTTTTTTCCATATCGGAAAATGCAGAACAGGTCATCAGATTATTAAGGGAAACATATACGATATTGCGCTGTAAGGGAACGCAGAAAATTATTTTTGATCATTCGGCATGTCTTGACCTTGAACTGTCGGCCAGCACTATCATGGATATTATTGTGCTGGCGGGGAGAAAATATCGGGAAGGGCAGGGAGCGCATCTTGATATTGAAGGACATTTGCCGCACAATAAATTTGTCAGGGATATTTTATTAGCAAGTGGGTTGCCATATCATTTAAAGGCGGAAAGCTTGTCGCACTTTGACGAGAAGCGCGTTCAGCGTTTTGAAACTATAAGGGGACATCATGATATAAGGGCAAATAGAGCGGATGAAGTATCAACAAAATTAGTTTTATATTTTAATAAATGTTTGAAGACACAGTATCTGGAATTAAATGAAGAAGGACGGCGTCTATTGAGCAGGATTTTAGGGGAGGTTATAAGTAACTGCGAGATTCATGGAGGTGAGAATGCCACATGGTATACACAAGGGCACTATCAGATTAAGGACGACTATTCGTTTGGTGAAATGCAGATGTTGTTTTTAAATCTTGGAGAAACGATTTACGAAGGATTGAAAAATGACGTAAGTGATGAGACAAAAAACAAGGTACAGCATATACTAAATCGGCAGAGTGAAAATAGGAATCCGGATTGGGACGAGGAAATGATCCTGACAGTATTTGCCCTTCAGGAAGGAATCAGCAGATTAAGGGATAGAAATATAGAAGGATATGAAGCTCGAGGTTCCGGAACGGTAAGCATGATCGAAATGTTTAATGACATTGGTAAATGCGAGAGTGGTTTGAAGCCTCAAATGACAATAGTTTCCGGAAAAACACAAATTAAATTCACGGATGCCTATAAGATGAAGCGTGTCAGATTTGTACAGGATGCTGCTTTTGGTACCGGAAATAAAAGAATCATTGCTTTTAATGAAGAGAACGATATCTATGCACCTCCAAATAGAGATAATGTCATTAAGATGTCTGAATATTTTCCTGGAACAGTAATATCATTAAAGTTTTATCTTGATAATCGATATATTAGCAGTAAGAAAGGGAAAAGGTGAAAATATGAGCAGCACTATAGATATTAAGATTTCGAAATATCGTGCCAATGGCGCTAAAATTTTTACCGGAAGAGATAATGGAGTAAAGGCACGGGAAGAACTTAATTTAAACAGAATTGATGAGGAAGACGCGCGTGTACGGATTTTAGTGCCAAGAGATACCTGGGGAATTAATCCTTCCTTTTTTGGTGGTATGTTTGAGGGTAGTATCAAGAAACTTGGCAGGAAATTTGAGGATAAATATTGCTTTTGCTATGCGAAGGGCGAGAGCTTAAATGATAGTTTGTTCAAAGATATACAAGATGATATTGATTATATTATTGAGAATATCAGGGTGGAAGAATGAATGGTTGGACGATTATAGGAAATCTGTCAAATGTTGTTGCGGCAGGAATGGCAGTTTTCAGTATTTGTATAACAATTAAAGAGCAAAAGAATATCAGAAAAAACTACAGAATTAAAACGATGGAAGAACAGGATTTAAATTGGTATAATACAGTGGTATTGGAAGATTTTGTCAAGCAATTGGTCATTTTTATGGATGAATCAGAGTTGATATTGGAACACTGTAAGCGGACGGGCGATAAAGATTCATTGGAGAGAGAACTTGAAATGACTTATAATTGTATCAAAGAGAAATTTAAAGCTTTATCGGCAAGGGCGCTGCTGTTAAAAATTTTTTCTGATTCTTTATATCGAAGCTGCGATGAGTCTCTGCAGAAAATACTTGATCTGTATTGTGAGATCATAAATGAAGTGACTGCTAAGAAGTATTGGCAGAATAGAAGGGAACGTGACATACAGGATGAACGCGTTAAGATGATCAGGGAGCTGTATTTGTTTAAAAGCAGTTTTATTCATGAAGCATAAATTTTTACCGTTAATATCGGGAAGTAAAGCACAATGCAGAGTCTTACAAAGAATGGAAGTATTTATCTGTTATTATCGATTCTTTGGCATATCTAAATCTATTTAAGAATCTAATCTGGCAATTTGATTTATGGAAATTCCTGTTTAGAATAATAGTTTGAAAGGTTGCTGTTTGCCGCAGATTTGTCAGTGTATTGTCTTCAATAGGTCGGGACAAAAGCAGTGAAGAAATGGAGTACATTTCCGGAACTCCTAAAATTTTTTACCCGGGAGTGTATGAAAATACTCTGGCGGTTTCTGCGGTTGGACGGGAAGGCGCTTCTATGGTTTTTGCATCTTCTTATAGTAATTATGGAAGTTGGATCGATATCAGCGCGCCGGACACTGCGATCATGAGTACGATTCCTGGCGGATATGGTGGTAAAACCGGGACAAGTATGGCTTGTTCGATCGTATCCGGTGCGGTTGCATTGTTGTTTTCTATGGATCAAACGATAAGCTTTGACGATGTGAAAACACTGCTGTCTGATTCGGCAACGGATTTTGGGGAGGCAGGATACGATGAGAAGTATGGTCATGGGGTGATCAATGTCAAAGCACTTATCGACAATTATCTGGTAGATAAGGAACTGCCGATGCCGACAGCTGCAGTACCGGATGGCAGTGTGGTGGGAGCAGGGTATTATGAGCTTAAAGAGCTTTCATGATATGAAAGGGACGGTGGTCAGTGCGGAGAATGGGGAGGCATTGCCGAAGGCCAGCATCACGCTGACGAAAACCGGAGACGCTTCAGCGACGAAATACGCAAACGTTAATACTGACGGCAGGTTTACGATGGGGGCGAAGGGAGACGAGTCAAAAGGGCTTACCCCCGGGATCTATCAATTGACAGTTAAGTGCCGGGGTTACAAAACGGTGACACAAGAGGTGATCGTTCCTTCCGGCAATGAGGATACGGTAGAGATCGGAACGATAAAGATGGTTCGGGGTGTCTATGGTAATTGTGCACTGAAGGGCTATGTTTACGATATTGCAACAGGGCGGACTACAGGAGTTGATCTGTATGTTACATTGAGAAATGGTATTAATAACACTTCATCAGCACCCATAGATTCCTGTAATCTGGAAAGTGATGGACAGTATCTGTTTAATGTACCGGTAGGCACTTATACGATTACAGTGGAGGATAAGAGAGCGCTGGTCAGCGACAGTGAGCGGTATCAGCCGACAAGCGTTACCGCCGTAGTGGAAGATGGCAGCAGCCGGTTCCATACCTATTATTCGAACAAAACGTACCTGTATAATGGGAAAAAATATGCAGATCTTGATTTGGATGATACATCGAGTTACGGACCGGAGACAACGACGATTTATTATAAGAACGGAAGCGGTGTTTACAGTTTCTATGTGCATGATTTCACTAACAGATCGTGGACGAACAGTAGTGCGCTGGCGGAATCGGGAGCTACGGTCAAAGTTTATGAAGGAAGTGCGTTGAAGGAAACCTATAAAGTGCCGAGTGATATAGGTACCGTATGGCATGTATTCGATTATGATGCGGGGACGGGCGCCCTCATTCCGATCAACACAATGTCAAACCAGTCTTCTCCGGGTGATGTAGGGACGATGTCCATAGAAGACGGCATATCCCAGGAGGAGAGAGATCTGGAAATTATTTTTAATGATCTGGAGGAAAAATAATTTTGAAAGGCATGGAATCGAAGAAGCTGTTAAAAAGGGTAAAGGTCTGCCTTGTTCTCTTTGTAATTTGGTTTATTCCGCTTGTAGCAGACCGTTTACTGCTTCATACAGACATATTGGCAAATATCTCCGGTGTGGGGATATTTGCCACCATGGCCGTTCTGCTTGTCAGTGCGGTAAAGACTTCGAACGCCTGGCACATGGAGGCGGAAGAAAGCATTGAGAAGGTAAACGGGTTTTTACAGGAGGTATATGGCGGCAGGCTGTATTGTTGCAGCGGGGAAATATCTGAGGAGGAAAAGAAGAGGAATCCTTTATTTACGGGACATACTGTATACAGCGGGATGCAGATCGATGGAATTCTATCCAATAGAAAAGTCCGGTACAGGGAACTTACGATTGAAGATCGGGAATTTCAGAGTAATGACCATAATGTACAGAAGGTAATACGGCGTTTCTCAGGATGTTCCTTTGCAGGCAGCGCACCAAAGATGCAGTCGCAGGCAGATCTTTTAATCTACTCTGCGGGTTTTTATAAGATAACGAGACTGCGTGCGGAAAGAAGAGGATATACAATTGCGCAAAAAATGCCGAACGGAATAGAGATATATGCAAAAGGCGTTTCGACGGCGCAGGATACAGCGCAGATAGTCTCTTTATGGGACAGGGTGGTGAAGGAACTGCAGACGCTGATACAGGCTTATGAAACCTGTTTTTGGTATCATAGCGGCAGCGTTGAGGTATATTTGTTGGAGGCGGCACAAAATAAGACGGATATCGCATGCAGGATGAGCTGCCTGGAAACATTTGCAAAGTACTTATAGATTTTTATCAGGTAACGACATAAAAAATTTCGTTTTTTCTTCCTGCGAAAGCTTCCGTATATGGCTTTGGCGGAAAACGGAAACAGGAATTTGTTATGTCGTTTACTATGTCCGCAGTGAATAAAAGCAGTAAGAAGAGTGCGTTTGTATGAATTGCACAATTCCTGTTCCTCCAATCTGTGAAAAACACCGAACTTTCAAATTCCCTCTTGTCAAATATTCGTCAAGGTTATATACTTAACCCATGAAGCGGAAACGTTACCGAGAACGATGCCGATACCGTTACCGACATCGTTACCGAAAACGTTGCCGCACACAACAAACACTCATGAAAGAGAGGGAAATAGTATGAAAAAGAAACTGGTAAGCACATTATTGTGCGCAGCAATGGTTTCCTCCCTGCTTGCAGGCTGCGGTGGTTCTGATGCACCGGCTGCAGACTCCGGATCGGACGCAGGAACAGAGGCGGCAGGTGATGATGCAGGGGCTGGAGATTCCGGCGCGGCAGCATCCGGCGATTACAGCGGAACAGTCCGCATGTTGAACTTCAAACCCGAGATCTCCGATGCAATGCAGGAAGTAGCGGCAGCTTACACTGCTGAGACAGGTATTGACGTGCAGATTGAGACAGCGGCTTCCGGTCAGTATGAATCCACACTGACGGCAAGAATGGACAGTTCTGAGGCTCCTGGTATTTTTGTAGTAGAGAATGTAACGGCACTGGGCAACTGGAAAGAGTACTGCCGTGACTGGTCTGATACAGAGCTTTACTCCTATGTGACAGACCAGAAGTACACGATGCAGGAAGACGGCAAGGTTCTGGCACTGTGCTACGTGCTGGAAGGCTGGGGCATCATCGTAAACAGCGAGATTACAGATGCATACTTTGCATCTCCCAATAAGTCTACAGAGTACACTTCTCTGGACGAGCTGTATACCTTCGACGCATTGAAGGCAGTGGTAGAGGATATGACGGCACTGAAGGACGAGCTGGGAATCCAGGGCGTATTCGGTTCCACATCTTTGAAGCAGGGTGATGACTGGAGATACCAGACGCATCTGATGAACATTCCGCTTTACTGGGAGTGGGGAGCAGACGTTGACATCAACGGTGCTGTACCGGAGTTTTCTTTCGCAAATGCAGAGAACTTCAAGAATATTCTTGACCTGTACTTAAACAACTCCGTGATCGAGCCCAGCCTTGTTGGTACGAGAACAGTTGATGACTCCATGGCTGAGTTCGCGCTGGGACAGTGTGCTATGATCCAGAATGGTGACTGGGCATGGAATACAATCCTGAACACGGAAGGCAAGGTTGTAAAGGATGACAAGGTTCGCTTCATCCCGATCACATCCGGCGCAGCTGGTGAGGAGAACATGGGTCTTTGCGTAGGCGGTTCCCAGTCCTTCTGCATCAACTCCCAGCTTCCTGAGGAAGATCAGCTGGCAGCGATCGATTTCCTGACATGGCTGTTCTCTTCCGACACAGGTAAGAATCTGGTAGCGCAGAAGCTGCAGCTTGTGACACCGTTCTCCTGTATGGAAGGCGCAGAGTACACCAATCCGCTGTTCGGCAGTGAGGCTGCGATCTCCGCAGCAGGCAAGACTGCATACAGCACAGCCTGTAACCTGATTCCTGACCAGACATGGAAAGACAGCTTCGGTGCAAGCCTGCTTATGTATGCGCAGGGTCAGAAGACATGGGAAGACGTTGTTGCAGACGCTGTTTCCGAGTGGGCTGTTGAGAGAGATATTACCAACACGGCTAACGGTAACTAAGTAACGACAACATGGGATATCCACAGGCTGTCTGTCTAAGGACAGGCAGCGGGGTATTCTTAAGATCAGCTTTTGTATGACGAGAGCGCTTTGTTTTATGGTCCGCCAGCATAATAGCAGCCATTTTAATAAGGCGCTCTTTTTGTGAAATTCTGCATCTGATTATCAGATCCTGAACATGCAAAGTGACGGCCTGATATGGGTGGTCGAGCGGCGGCCGGCAGATATTGGCGGGCAGGCATCCGGCAGATAATCTGAAAGCAGAGTATAGAATATATGGGGAAAGGAGAGAATCATGCAAAAGAATTATAAGAAGTATTTTCCGATTTTTGTACTTCCAACTTTGTTGGCATTTATCATTGCATTTGTGATTCCTTTTTTTATGGGACTGTATCTGTCCTTCTGTAATTTCAAGACGATCGGTTCCGCAAAATGGGTGGGGTTATCCAATTATCTGTATGTGTTCCGTGACAGCGCGGGATTCCTTTCGGCGCTGTGGTTTACCGTTAAGGTAGCTATTGTGGGCGTTGTCTCCACGAATGTGCTGGCATTTGCGTTGGCGCTGCTTTTGACAAAGGGGCTTAAGGGTACGAATGTATATCGTACGATCTTTTTCATGCCGAACCTGATCGGCGGTATTATCCTCGGTTATATCTGGCAGCTCTTATTAAACGGTATCCTGATCAGAGTAGCAGGTGTGGATCTGACATTCAATTCCACCTTTGGTTACTGGGGTATCATTATTCTGTACAACTGGCAGAAGATCGGTTATCTGATGATCATTTACATCGCAGGGATCCAGTCTATTTCCGGGGATATCCTGGAGGCAGCCAAGATTGACGGCGCAAACTATGTGCAGACTTTGAAAAAGATCATTATTCCGCTGGTTATGACATCCATCACGACCTGTACGTTCCTGGCTTTGACAGACTGTTTCAAGATGTACGACCAGAACCTGGCTCTGACAGGCGGTGCTCCTGCAAACCAGACGGCGATGTTGGCGATGGATATTTTCAATACGTATTACAACCGGACAGGATTTGCCGGTGTCGGCCAGGCCAAGGCAGTGGTATTTACGGTTCTGGTACTTGTTATCTCATTGATACAGCTTCGAATCACACAGTCCAGGGAGGTGGAGTAAGATGCAGGAAAAGAGAAAAGCAGCAAATATACTCATTTATAGTATCCTTACGATTTTGTCAGTGATCTTCATTATTCCGATCGCCCTGGTGATCATGAACTCTCTGAAGAATAAGCTGTATATTTCGACTTCCCCTTTTGCGCTGCCCAACAACGAGAGCTTTCGGGGACTGAAGAACTATATTGAAGGTCTGACCAAGATCCATTTCATGGACAGTATCGGTTACTCTCTGTTTATTACGGTAGTATCCGTTATCATGATCATCGTATTCTGTTCCATGACGGCATGGTATATCACGAGGGTGAAGAATAAACTTACTTCTTTTATTTATTTTCTGTTTATAGCAAGTATGGTAGTGCCTTTCCAGATGGTAATGTATACGATGACCAAGGTGGCGAACATGACGCATCTGGACAATTTCATCGGAATCAACGTTCTGTATCTGGGCTTTGGTTCCAGTATGGCGGTGTTCATGTTTACCGGATTTGTGAAGGGCATTCCGATTGAGCTGGAGGAAGCCGGTCTGATTGACGGATGTAATCCGCTTACCATGTTCGTGAAGGTGGTGTTCCCGGTTTTGAAGCCGATCTCCATCACCATCGCGATCTTGAATGCAATGTGGATCTGGAACGACTTCCTGCTCCCGTATCTGATCATCGGTACGAAGTACAGGACCATACCGGTTGCGATCCAGTATCTGAGAAGCGGTTACGGTTCTATTGACTATGGCCATCTGATGGCGACTATCGTGATCGCGTTGATTCCGATTGTTATCTTCTATTTTATGTGCCAGAAATACATCATTGAGGGTATTGTGGCCGGAGCCGTAAAGGGATAATGATAAAAGTTACCGCGGCAGGTATTTGATGAAAGTAAGCAGGAGAGGATTGCCTGAGCTGATCAGGTAATGGTTGGCAGGATACCAGGAAGGGTATTCTGCCAGTTTCTCATAAGAAGGATGCACCCTGTTCCCCTTTTAAAGATCGCACCTGTCGAATATATAGAAAATTTGTCATTTTTAGCTTGCAGGAATAAGGGGAAAAGTGTAGAATGGAAACGATACCGAAATCGATACCGAAACTGCGGAGAAAGGATTGTTGCAGTCATGAGAAAAAGCGGAGTTTTATTGCCTGTATCGAGTATTCCGTCCAAATATGGGATCGGTACATTTTCCAGACAGGCATATGAGTTTATAGATTTATTGGAGAAGGCAGGACAGTCCTATTGGCAGATCCTTCCGCTGGGACCGACGGGATACGGCGATTCGCCCTATCAGTCTTTCTCCACTTTTGCGGGGAATCCTTACTATATCGATCTGGAAACATTGATCGAGGAAGGGTGTCTGACAGAAGAAGATTGTGTAAAATGTGATTTTGGGGATAATGATAGATATATTGATTATGAGAAGATCTACCTGTCCAGATTTAATGTGTTGAAGACGGCTTTTCGCAACAGCCATCCGGAGCAGGAGACGGCTTTCCTGGATTTTGTGGAAGAGAACAGCTACTGGCTCGATGATTATGCACTATATATGGCGGTGAAGAATTCTTTTGACGGCATAAGCTGGAGCGAGTGGGACGAAGATATCAAGCTCCGCAGGCCGGAAGCCATGAAGAAATACCGGGAAGAGTATGCGGAAGAAGTAGAATTTTATAAGTTTCAGCAGTATCTGTTCGCAAAACAGTGGTTTGCACTGAAAGATTATGCGAATAAGAAAAAGATAGAGATTATTGGGGATATTCCGATTTATGTGGCTTTTGACAGCGCAGATACCTGGGCGAATCCGGAGTTGTTCCAGTTGGATGATACATTGACGCCTACTGCGGTGGCCGGATGTCCGCCGGATGCGTTCTCGGCTACGGGACAGCTGTGGGGTAACCCGTTGTACCGCTGGGAATATCACAGCGAGACGGAATATGCGTGGTGGATGAAGCGGATCGCCTACTGTTATAAGCTCTATGATGTGGTGCGGATCGATCACTTCCGCGGCTTCGATGAATATTATTCGATTCCTTATGGTGATGAGACGGCGGAGTTCGGACATTGGGAGAAGGGTCCCGGTTACGATATCTTCAAGACGATGAAGGCGCAGCTGGGGAATAAGGCCGTGATTGCGGAGGATCTGGGATTTTTGACCGATACGGTCATCAAACTTGTGAAGAAGACCGGCTATCCGGGTATGAAGATTCTGCAGTTTGCTTTTGACTCCAGAGAGGAGAGCGATTATCTGCCGCACAATTATGTTAAGAACAGTATCGTATATACGGGGACACATGACAATGACACGACAGTCGGCTGGTACACGCAGTTGAATCGTAAGGACAAGGCGTTTGCCAGGAAGTATCTGCATATTCGCGGCAGTAAGGATGCTCATTGGGCGTTTATCCGCGCGGCAATGTCCAGCGTTTCCGACACTTGTGTGATTCCGATGCAGGATTATCTGGGACTTGGGACGGAGGCGAGGATCAATATGCCTTCCACGCTGGGGACGAACTGGAAGTGGAGGATGCTGCCGGGAGAGTTTACACAGGAACTGGCGGAACGCATTTATGACATGACCAGATTATACAGCAGGATATAGACTGCAAAGAGCGGCTGACAGTCACAGAAACATAGACTGTCAGCCATTTTGCTGTGAAAGTCTTCGACTTTCACAGCAGGGATGGCCATGCGGCCCGCCAGGCGGCAGGCTGAGCAAGATGAGGGTTTTATTATGAAAGTCTTCGACATTCACAGCAGGGATGGCCATGCGGCCCGCCAGGCAGCAGGCTGAGCAAGATGAGGGTTTTATTATGAAAGTCTTCGACATTCACAGCAGGGATGGCCATGCGGCCGCCGGGCGGCAGGCTGAGCATGACGGAGGTTTACTAATTTGTGTAAAAGGAAGATTCAAGTGAGAATTTGCTAAAAAGAATGGGAAGTGATGACGTATGGCAGAGATAACGATCAAGGATATTGCAAAAGAGTGTGGTGTGGGAGTCAGTACCGTGTCGCGGGCGCTGAACAATCATCCGGATATCAATCCGGAGACCCGCAGGAAGATTATGGAAGTGATCGAACGGACCGGCTTTATTCCCAATAACAGTGCGCGCAATTTAAAACGCACGGATGCCAAATGTATCGCCATGCTGGTGAAAGGCATCACGAACCCTTTTTTCAGTAAGATGATAGAGATCATAGAGGATGAAACGAAGCGCAAGCGGTACGCGCTGGTGCTGCGGCATGTGGAAGCACAGGAGGACGAACTGGATGTGGCGCTGGAGCTGGAGAAGGAGAAGCGGCTGCGGGGAATCGTATTTCTGGGCGGTATGTTCCGGCATTCTCAGGAAAAGCTGGACAAATTGAAGGTGCCGTATATTTTCTGTGCCATCAGCGTCGAGGCTTTTGCACAGGCGGGAGAGGCGAGATTTTCCAATATCGCGGTGGATGACTGTCTGGAAAGCAGGAAGATGACGGAATATCTGCTGGATCTGGGACACAGGCGGATTGCCTTTATCACGGAGAATATGGATGAATCCATCGGGCGCAGCCGTCTGGAAGGTTACCGGAGCGCTTATGTTGGAAGAGGGCTGGAGGTGCCGGAGGACCTGATCTGTTATGTACAGGAAGATGTGGATCATTATGGTATGGAAAACGGCTATCTGACAACGATAAAACTGCTTCAATCAGGGCGTGAGGTGACGGCAATCTATGCGGCGGCGGACTCGCTGGCGATTGGGGCCTGCAGGGCAGTGCTGGAGGCGGGACTGCGGATTCCGGAGGATATCTCGGTGGCGGGTTATGACGGTATGGAAATCGGGGAATACTATAATCCGAAGCTGACTACGATTAAACAGCCCGTAGAGGAGATGGCAAGAGAAGCCATCCATCTGCTGTTTGATGTGATCGCCGGACGCAAAGAACATCAGCAGATTATCTTCTCCGCGGAACTGGTGGAGAGAGAATCTGCTGCAAGGATAAACGATAATTGATTCTGGCTTTGGGCAGATGCAGATTGGAACGGTGTATCTGCCGCCTGGCGGGCCGCATGGCCATCCATGCTGTGAAAGTCGAAGACTTTCATAGTAAACAGTTAGAAAGTCTGCCGGCTGAGCACGGAATTGTGGTAGGCCGGATCCTGCGTTACGTCTTGATCAAACCAGTCAAGAGGCAGGAAAGCATTGGCCATGGCCTCATCCGGAAACTCCACCTCCGCGATGACGAGAGGGGCAAAGGGCGGCTCAAAAAGATCCAGTTCTACAAAGAGACTGATTTGGTCAATGTTTTCGTCGTAATCTGACGCAAATGTCGGCTGCTCGATCGGAATGACATAACGCCTCTTTGATATCACATTTCCATCTGCCTTATCACGCAGATGATAGTAAGAATCTCGGTTTAACGGGAGATTATACTCTTCTCGGGCAAGCAGGCCCTTACCCTTATAGGTCAGGTAATATTCGTCGTCCTGACGACGGATCCTGACAACCGGGTCAGTGTTGAGGTAGGCCTGCTCGATCATATGGCAGGGATAGTCAGCCAGATTTTCCGGCAGGTTTTTGACGGTAAATTTTCGTTCGATTTCCATAATAATTCCTTTTTGGCAAAATGTGAGCGTGTCAGTACACTAGATTATAACAAGGGAATGGAAAGGTGTAAAGTCTTGCTATTTCAAAGATTGTTGGGTATGATTATTTTAAAGCCAATCGTTACAGATTAATATTAAGAAGTAGGAAGAACGGAGGAAATGAATGATGAGCAGAGTGGCGGTTTTTTTTGCAACGGGATATGAGGAGATCGAGGCGTTGACTGTAGTGGATATCCTGCGTCGGGCGGATGTGGATACACCGATGGTTTCCATTACGAAAGAGCGCAGCGTGACGGGTTCACATGGGATCTCGGTGGCGATGGATGCGGTACTTGCAGATATAAATTTTGAAGAGGTGGATATGATCGTACTGCCGGGTGGCGGTCTGGGCACACAGAATCTGGAGGCGTGTGAGGCGCTGATGGCGCAGGTGGATGCTTTCGTGGAGCAGGGTAAGCCGGTGGCGGCTATCTGTGCGGCGCCCAGTATTCTGGGACACAGAGGATTCTTAAAAGGACGGAAGGCATGTTCTTATCCTTCCTTTGAAAGTCATCTGGAGGGCGCGGAAGTGATGCACCAGCCTGCAGTCATCGACGGCAATATCGTTACTGGACGCGGTATGGGTGCGGCGGTGCCGTTTGCACTGGCGGTGCTGGAGAAGCTGCAGGGTGCGGATGCGGCGCGGAAGATGGCGGCGCAGATCGTGTATGAGGCGTAATGTGTATTTCCAGGGTGATTTGGCAGAGGGCTGACCGTCCTGCCGCCTGTTGCAAATAATGGCAAATGTTACCATAATATTTTCAATCGATCCGAACATACTAACATCAAGATAAGCGATAAAGTGAACGCTTTAACAGACGACGAGATTCCAATTCGAATCGCAGCGCCGGAAAGATTTCACGGATTCCAGAAGGATCTGAGATCTGAAAGGGGCATAAGCATCTGGGATAAGCGTATAAACGGCAGCGCTTATCTCAATAATATAGATTATGGATGGAATTTGAAGATTTCATTCAAAAGTATTTCGGAGGTGAAAGAAATGGCAAGCAACAAGACGAATAGAGTAGAAGTTCCTGAAGCTAAGGCAGCAATGGATCGTTTCAAGACTGAGGTTGCATCTGAGCTGGGTGTAAACCTGAAGGAGGGTTACAACGGTGACCTGACATCCAAAGAGGCTGGTTCTATCGGCGGTGAGATGGTTCGTAGAATGATCAAGAGCCAGGAAGAGCAGATGAAATAAGCTAAGCAGGAAACAGAGAATGACCCGTCTGAGTGATCAGGCGGGTTGTTTTTTTGCGGAAAATCAGCTATACTTAATGCAGTTTAAAGTGTAATGAGGAGTGAGGTTATGAAGAAGAGAACGACAGCCATATGGATGAGCATGGTATTGTGTGCGGCAATGCTGGCAGGATGTGGAGCGGGCCGGAAGGTAGATGCCGATACGGAGACCGGAGCGGTGAGCAGCGAAGCGGAAGAAGGACCGGAGACAGATACGGCGTTGAAGGCAGGTGCAGGAAACAATGACGCGGATACGGCGCTGAGGGCAGGAGCTGACAGTAAAGATGCAGAGCCGGGCACGGCAGGCGGTGACGGAGCCGGGCAGGAGGAGACAGTGGGAGGACAGGAGGATCCGGTGGAGCGTGATGGGCAGGCTGCGGGAGAAGGGACGGCAGATGACACAGAGAGCGGGGACGCCGCGGCGCTCAGAGTCGGCTCCCTTAAGGGACCCACGTCCATGGGGCTGGTCTATCTGATGGATCAGGCACAACAGGGCGGGACGCAGAACCGCTATGAATTTACCATGACAGCGGCGGCGGATGAACTGCTTCCGGCTATGCTTTCCGGGGATCTGGACATTGTCCTGATTCCTGCCAATATGGCCAGCGTGCTGTATAACAAGGCGGAAGGCGACGTGTCGGTGATCGATATTAACACGCTGGGCGTGCTGTATGCAGTATCCGGGAATCAGGAAATAAAAGAAATGAAGGATCTGAAGGGAAAGACGGTATACATGACGGGCAAGGGAACTACCCCGGATCATGTGATGCAGTATTTATTAAGGGAAAACGGCCTTACGGCGGCGGACGTGACGCTGGAATACAAATCGGAGGCGGCGGAAGTGGCGGCGGTGCTGGCGGAAATGCCGGAAGCTGTGGGAGTGTTGCCGCAGCCCTTTGTGACGGCGGCCTGTGCGCAGAATGAGCAGCTGGCAGTGGTGCTTGACCTGACCGGGCAGTGGGAAGCCGTGCAGGGAGAAGGGGGAAGCAGACTTGTGACCGGTGTGACTGTCGTGCGGAATGCCCTTTTGACCGAGAATCAGGCGGCGGTGGATGTATTCCTGGAAGAACATGCGGCCAGTGCGGCTTACGCCAACGAGCATGTGGAGGAGACTGCGCAGCTGGTGGCGGAAGCGGGTATCATCGATAAGGCGCAGGTGGCGGCGAAAGCTCTGCCGGAATGCAATATCACTTATATAGACGGAGAAGAGATGAAGACAGCGTTGTCCGGTTATCTGGAAGTATTGTGGGAGCAGGATCCCGAGTCTGTGGGCGGCGGCCTGCCGGGAGACGGGTTCTACTATGTTGGTTCGCAGAATCATGCTTCGGCAGGGAGGTAAGATTGAAAATTAAAATTTTCAATCGCGGGATTTGTGTCTGCGCGTTGCCTGCCACAAACTCGTTTAATGCGACGTCTCAACATAGTTGAGACAAAAGCAGCGCAGAAATGGAGAAAATGATGAAGAAAGCGATCATTGTGTTGTTCTGGCTGGGTGTCTGGCAGGCGGCAGCGGTCTGGGCGGATAATCCGGTCCTGCTGGCGGGGCCGGTCCAGGTTTTGCTTGCTTTCGCAGAGAATCTGCTGCGCCCCGACTTTTTTCTGATTATTTTTCATTCGCTGGCGGGGATCGGGCTGGGATTTTTCCTGGCCCTTTTTGCGGGATTGCTGCTGGGAGCTGCAGGCTTTCGCCTGTCTTGGGTGGAGGAGCTGTTTGCACCTGTGATGGCGGTGCTTACGTCTGTTCCGGTGGCTTCTTTTGTGGTGCTTTTGCTGATCTGGTTCGGCGCCGGGAAGCTGTCCTTTCTGATCAGTTATCTGATCGTGTTTCCCAATGTGTATGTGAATACCGTGGCCGGTCTGAAGGGGACGGACGGGAAGCTGCTGGAGATGGCCCGGGTGTTTGGCATGAGCCGGGGAAGAAAGATTTTCTATATTTACAGACCGGCGCTGATGCCGCATTTGGGCAGCTGTCTGAAGATTTCGCTGGGCATGAGCTGGAAGTCCGGCGTAGCGGCGGAGATCATCGGACTGGCGGAATTGTCGTTAGGGGAGCGGCTTTATATGGCAAAGATTTATCTGGATACGGCGGGATTGTTTGCGTGGACGGTGACGATCGTACTGGTCAGCTTCCTGTTTGAAAAAGCGGTCCTCTGGCTTTTCCGAAAGTTTGCACAGTGGCGGCCGTATCCGGTTTGTGGGCTGAGGGAGCGTTCTTGTGAAGATCCGGAAGAAAAGAAGGAGGCACAGGGCAGAATCCGCCTGCAGCACATTGACAAAGCTTACGACGGACAGCCGGTGCTGCGGGATTTCAGTTTGACGATGGAAGCGGGCGGGCGGTATCTGCTGATGGCTCCTTCGGGAGCCGGGAAGACGACGCTGCTTAAGATACTGACAGGGCTGGAGCAGGCAGACAGGGGCGAAGCCGCGGGGATGGCCGGCCGAATCGGCATGGTCTTTCAGGAGGACAGGCTGTGTGAGGAGTATGATGCGGTCTGTAATATCCTTCTGGGCATGAAGACAGGCGGAAAGAAGGGGGCGCCGCCGAATGGTTTCACCGGTATGGCAAGGAGGCAGCAGGCGGCTTACGTCAGGCAGCAGGCGGCGGAAATCCTGCCGGAAGATTGTCTGACCAATCCGGTCAAAAATCTGAGCGGCGGGATGCGCAGACGTGTGGCGCTGCTGCGGGCGCTGCTTTCGGATGCGGACGTGCTGGTTCTCGATGAACCTTTTACCGGGCTGGATGAAGAAACCCGTGTGCGATGCGCCGGTTTTCTTATGGACAATCTGCAGGGCAGGACGCTTGTCATGTCAACCCACAGGGAAGAGGATGCGGATCTGCTGCAGGCAGTGAGAGTGGTCTTGGGTGATTTTATGGGCGCCGCAAAAGCAAAGGCTCAAATTTAGCGATGTGTGCTTCCAGCGTGCTGCGGTCCGCAAGAACGGGGGCCGTTCCCTGACGGGAGACACAGAAGCCGGCAGCGTAGGTGGCGATGCGTATGGACTGTTCCAGAGAATAGCCTTCTGTCAGGTAGGCGGCAAATGCAGAGATGAAGGCATCAGCGCCGCCGGTGGTGTCCACGGCCACGAAATCTGCGGCGGGAAAATATCTGGCGGTCTCGCCGGTCTTCAGATAACAGCCGTCTTCGCCCAGTGTGATAATCACGATTTCGATCCCTTTGCTGAGAAAATATTCGGCCTGTTCTTCTATGGAAGCGCCGGCAGGGCACAGGGAGGCCGCCTCCTTGCGGTTGGGGATCAGGATGTCGATCAGTTCATAGAGCCGGTCGGGGATGGTTCCCAGAATGGCCGGTTTCAGGATATTTTTTGCACCATACATTCTGCCGGTTTTTGCCGCTTCCAGAAGTGTCTCTACGGAGAGTTCGGAAGAGATCAGGCAAAGGCCGGCATTTTTGAACAGATGCTGTCTTTGGCGTATCATTTCCGCAGAGAGACTGGCGTTGGCTCCGGACAGGATGGTAATTGTGCTCTCGCCGTTGCTGTCAATATAGATATAGGCTTTTCCGGCGGGTGAGTAGAGGTCTCTGTGGATGCCCTCGCCCGGCACGCCCACATGGTTCAGCGCATCCATGATAAAGGAGGAGTCGATGTCATTGCCGATCTCGCCGATCAGTGTGACCTTGCAGTTGAGTTTGGCCACGCCTACGGCCTGGTTGGCGCCTTTTCCACCCACCGTTCTGGTGGCATTCAGAATTTTTGTGGTTTTTCCTGCCTGTGGAAGGAAATCTACATTAAAGGTCATATCGGAATTAATACTCCCCACAACGACAAGCTTTTTTGAGCATAAAGAAGACGGGATGCGTATGCTGTCCTCGCTGTCGAAGCAAAAATCGGCAGCAAAGAGCCTGACGGCATCGTCAGAAGCCGTCTTCTCGCATTTTTCGATCAACTGTTCGCATACGAAGCGCCCGAATTCCTGCCAGGGAATCCTGATGCCTGAGATATGGGGAAATGAAATGGCATTCTGGTCATTTTCTTTCAGGCTGACCAGGGACAGGTCGGAGGGTACACAGTAATGAAGTTTACATAATTGCTCATATAAAAGCAGAGATGAGGAAAAATGGGAGCTGACAATCCCGGTAATATCGAGTTCGGTGATTTTCTGCAGAAAATGGGAACTGTCTGCAAAACTGTCACTGTAGAGAAGGACGTCCTCGTTGAAGGGCAGACCGTTTTCGTACAGGCATTTATGAAATCCGTTTAAAACCTGCTCGGAACGGGCATTCTCCTTCTTGAGAAGGCAGAGCATCCGGGTGTGTTTGTGGTCGATCATTTTCTGTGTCAGACGGCGGCCCATTTCCTGGAAATCGATGGAGTAGGAGGGGAAAGCCGCACCGTCGTTCAGGCAGCAGATGGGAATGCCCTGATGTGTGAGGTGCTGGACATGTGCCGTACTGCCGGGGCTGACAGGCTCCCAGATCACACCATCGACCCGTTTCCGGCAGATAGTGGTGATATGTTTCAATTCTGTGTTCAAGTCGTCCTGGCTGTCAAAAAGAAGGACGTTGTATCCGTGCGCCTGCGCGGTTTCCAGAATTCCGTTCAACATCAAAGGGGAAAGGCCGGAATTGCGAAGGAGCACCGCCAGCAGAAAAGATTTGGCAGTGGAAAGATTCTTGACAGTGCCGTAGGGGGTGTAGTTGTATTCTTTCACGATCTTCAGGACACGGCTTCTGGTTTCCGGATGGATGTTCTGGTCTTTATTATTTACGATCTTTGAAACGGTCGAGATGGAAACACCGGCCAGTTGTGCAATTTCTTTGATAGTCATAGGCAAAATACTCCGATCATGCATTCTTCTTCTTTTATAGTATGAAGGGAAAACAGGTAATTGTCAATCGGAAAAGGACTGAAATTGTGCAAGTTGCATAGGAAAACAGTTTTCGAAATAGTTTAATTGACCAAAATATATTTATTGATTGACAAGAAAAAGGCGAGATGTTATCATAAACACACAAGAAAAACTTTTACGAAAACATTTTCCTATATGAGTGGGAGGTGATGCATTGAAGCGGAAAATTCTGAATATCGGCAGTCTCAATATGGATATGGTGATTGGTATGCAGTATATGCCTCTCGAAGGGGAGACTGTTCTTGGCGACAGTCTTACATATATTCCTGGAGGAAAAGGTGCAAATCAGGCATGCGCATCGGCCAGGCTTGGCGGGGACGTCGTGATGCTGGGCTGTGTGGGAGAAGACAGCATGGGAGAGGCGCTGGTTGAAAGCCTGCGGGAGTGCGGAGCGGATGTTTCCCGTATCCGGACGGTACGGGAGGTTCCCACCGGGACGGCTGTGATCTATGTAAATGCCAGAGGGGATAACAGTATCGTTGTGGTAGGCGGAGCGAATCATTTCTGCACCGTCGCTTATCTGCAGGAACATGACAACCTGTTTCAGGAAGCGGACTATATCATGCTGCAGATGGAGATTCCCTATGACGCGGTGTTCTATGCCATCCGGCGGGCCGGTGAACTTAAGAAGACTGTGATTCTGAATCCGGCGCCGGCTCCGGACGGTCTGCCGGAGGAGATCTGGGAGAAGATCGACTATATTACACCGAACGAGACAGAGCTGCTCAAGCTTTCCGGACAGACGCAGATGTCGATGGAGGCGATTCATAAAGGGGCGGATCTGCTGCTGGACAGGGGAGTAAAGCATGTTCTGGTGACGCTGGGCGACAAGGGTGTTTTCTATAAGGACAGGGGGGAAGAATGGTTCTGCCCGACAAGGACGGTCACGGCGGTGGATACGACGGCGGCAGGCGATTGCTTTAACGGAGCTTTCGTGACGGCGCTCTCGGAGGGAATTCCGGTCAGGCAGGCGGCGGCATTTGCCAACGCGGCGGCGTCTATTGCGGTGACGCGCAGGGGCGCACAGAAATCCATCCCGCTGCGGAGCGAGGTGGATGCACTGAACTATGGTCTCTGATTTTGCTTTGGCAAATTAACAGGATTAGAGAAAGATTGAAAATTAAAATTTTCAATCGCGAGATTTGTGTCTGCGCAAAAAACAGCGCAGAAATGGAGAAAACTATGTAACAGAAATTGGAGAAGAACAGGAGGAAGACTATGAAAAACGGAAAGAAATTATGGGCGCTGCTTCTTGCAGGGACAATGGCATTTTCTCTGACGGCCTGCGGAGGATCGGGGGGGGGGAATAACAGTCCGTCCTCTGATGACACAGGAAGCGGTGAAACGGCACAGGAGGAAAACGATACGGCAGGGGAGGCTGCTGCGGATGAAGACAGCGGAAAGACAGATTCGGGAGAGCGGCAGAAGCTGATCATTTCCTGTTACCTTGCCGACGATGCACAGGTGGCAGTTCGTGAGAAGTATATTGATGAACCGTTGAAAGCGGCGTTCCCGGATGTGGACATTGAGATCAAGATGTACTCTGACCGTCAGAGCCTGCAGGTAGAGGTTGCCGGCGGCGGCGGACCGGATATTCTGGATCTTGACGGGCCGACGGACGTTGCGGAATTTGCAAAGGCGGATAAGGTGCTGGATCTTGGCGCGTATGCGGATCAGTACGGCTGGAAGGATATGTTCTATGAATGGGCCTATAACAGCTGCTTCTACAATGATAAGCTTTACTCTCTGCCGACCTCATTTGAAGGCATGGTAATGTATTACAATATGGACGTCATGGAAGCAAACGGCTGGGAAGTTCCGAAGAATAAAGACGAACTCGTGACATTGATGCAGGCAGCCAGGGATGCAGGCCTGATCCCCATCATTTTCGGTAATTCCGATTACCAGGGAGCGGTTGACTGGCTCTATTCTACTTTTACCAGCTGTTATGGCGGGCCGGCGGCCATCAAAGCGGCTATGGAAGGCACAGGCAAATACACGGATGAGCCGATCAAGAGTTCGATCCAGACTATGGTTGACTGGTGGCATGAAGGCTATATCGGTGAGAATGCTTCCCAATCGGTATCCAATATGGACATGCTGGCATTCTTCTCGGAAGGCAGAGGTCCCATGATGATCGATGGTACCTGGGCTTCCAACCAGCTTCTGGCGACTTATCCGGAATGTAATTGGGATTCGGAGATGATGCCGCAGGATGAGGCAATCGGTGAGATTCTTCCTTTTGCGACAGGCGGCGGTTATGCGATCAATGCCAACAGCAAGAATCCGGATCTGGCGGCAGAGGTGATGAATTATCTCTTTACCTCTCTGGACCGTCACTATCAGTCTATCAATGAAGCAGGCTACCAGCCCTATCCGCTTAAGGAGTTTGACCTGGCGAACCTGCAGGGTATGGATGCGAAACTGATGGATCAGTATGAGCTTTTGATGAGAGCGCAGGACGAGAATAAGATCGGGTACTGTTCCTGGACATTCTATCCTTCGGAGATGCGTGTCTACATGAATGAGAATACGGATTCCCTGTTCCTGGATGTTTTGACGGTAGACGAATATATGGAAAATGCGCAGGGCTATATTGACGCGGCGAGAGAAGCCGGAACGATTCCGGTATTACCGTAACGGCGGATGGCACTGAGTAGAAAGAGATGATACAAGGGACACTGCATAACGGCTTTCGGACAAATATAATAGACAGAATGCCGTTGTGCCGTGTCTTTTTGTCAGATGGATGGAGGCATAATTCTAATATGAAGATCAAAAAGCAGAATATCATACCCTATCTCTTTATTCTTCCTGCATTCGTGATCCATGCATGTATCGTGACGGTTCCGGCATTCAGTACATTGATCATGTCTCTGTTTGACTGGAACGGAATGGGGAATGCAAAGTTTATAGGGATGGATAATTTCAAAGAAATCTTTCGGGATCCGCTCGTTAAGCTGTCCGTGATTCACAATATCGAATGGCTCCTGGTGTTTATCACGATACCGTTGATTCTTGGATTTGTGGTCGCGATACTGGTAAGCCGTCTTAGAAGAAGCCAGATGTTTTTCCGGACAGTGTATTTTATTCCGTATGTAATCTCGGCAGCTGTGGCAGGCAGGATCTGGATGGCCTATATGAATCCTTATTACGGAGTCAACCAGGTGTTTGGCCAGATGGGGTGGGAGAAACTGGCGAAGACCCTGTGGCTTGGCAATCCGAAGATTGCGCTGTTTGCGGTGGCGTTTGTGGACAACTGGCACTGGTGGGGATTTATCATGGTATTGTTCCTGGGAGCGCTCCAGCAGGTGGACTCTACCCTGTATGAGGCGGCCAGGGTGGACGGGGCAAACCGGTTTCAGGAACTGCTGCATGTATCGATTCCGGGCATCCGGCAGACCATCGCATTTGTGCTGATCATGACAATCATGTGGTCATTCCTTACGTTTGATTATGTGTACATTATGACAAACGGCGGACCGGCGAATGCAACGGAGATCATGGCCACGTATATCTATAAGAATGCATTCGTGAAGTATCGTGCAGGGTATGCCAATGCACTGTGTGTAATCCAGAGCGGCATCTGCATTATCTTATATTTCCTTCAGAAATATATCAGTAAAAAGGGAGGTATGGAAGATGAGTAACGGAGTAAGAAATAAGACGAAGTACAGGATCTCCAGCGTTGTGACAATGGTATTTTTGATCCTGATGGTCCTGTTTGCGGCCGTGCCTCTTCTGCAGGTATTGTTGAATTCCTTCAAGACGGATCGGGAATGTAAGACATCTCCGCTGGGGCTTCCGACAGAGTGGGCTTTCAACAATTACGGGGAAACCTGGCAGATCGGCGGGTATGCCACGGCATATTTCAACAGTCTGCTGACGGCTTTCGTGGTGATTGCGGTGGTGCTGGTGGTGGTTGGACTGGGGGCCTATGCGCTGACCAAGCTGCAGTTTAAGCTGCGGGGATTCTTTACGGCCTATTTCTTCGTGGCAATCTCGCTGCCCAGCTTCCTGTACATCGTACCGGATTACTTTGTCATGAACAAGCTGGGGCTGGTGGATACGCGATGGAGCCTGATGATCGTGTATACGGCGATTCAGATCCCTTTTAATATGCTTCTTCTGCGGACCTTTCTTGCCGGGATCCCGCGGGAATTGGAGGAGGCGGCCAAGATAGACGGCTGTAATGAGCTGAACAGCCTGCTGCGGATCACGCTTCCCATCGCCAAGCCGATGTTTCTCACGGTGGCAATTCTGGTGTTTGTGAATGTATGGAATGAATTTCTCTGGTCCAATACTTTCATCACGAGAGAAGAATTGAAACTGGTAGCCACCCGTTATGTGAGGTTTACAGGAGAATACGGCATGAACATGGCAAGGATTTACACGGCCAGCGTGATTACGATCGCACCGGTGGTGATACTGTACCTGTTTTTCAGCCGCCGGTTTATAGAAGGTATGACCAGCGGAAGCGTTAAGGGATAGATGAGGTAAAGTTGAAAGAAAGTGGAGGGTATTTCATGAAAGCATCTTATATAGAACAGATTTATGCCGGATGGCTGGCGAAGATCATCGGAATACGGCTGGGAGCGCCGATCGAAGGATGGACTTATGAAAAGATCAGAAATATTTATGGGGAACTGAACGGATATCCGGTAGCTTACCGGGAGTTCGCGGCGGATGACGACAGCAATGGCCCGCTTTTCTTCCTGAGGGCGCTGGAGGACGGGCGGCACGGCTATGATGTGAAAGCTCAGGATGTAGCGGAAGCGCTTCTCAATTATGCGCCCTTCGAGCACGGGTTTTTCTGGTGGGGCGGTTACGGGATCTCCACGGAGCATACGGCCTATCTGAATCTGCGGAACGGTATTCTGGCTCCCGCCAGCGGCAGCATTGAACAGAACGGCCACGCGGCGGCAGAGCAGATCGGCGGGCAGATTTTTATCGATACCTGGGGGCTGGTGAGTCCGGGCAATCCCGATCAGGCGGCGCGCTTTGCGAAGGAGGCGGCCAGTGTGACCCATGGCGGTAATGCCGTTTACGGCGGGATCTTCGTGGCAGTCTGTATCAGCTGCGCCTTCGAGGAAAAGGAAATCCGTAAGATCCTGGAAAAAGGACTTTCTTATATTCCCGCGGACTGTGAATATGCCAGAGTTGTCCGTGCGGTGATGGAGTATCATGAGAAGCATCCGGAGAACTGGCGGGCGTGCTTCCGGTTTATCTTTGAAAATTTCGGTTATGACAAATATCCCGGGGCCTGCCATATCATTCCGAATATAGCGGTAATGATTCTGGCGCTTCTGTACGGGGAAGGAGATTTCTCCGATACGTTGAATATCTGCAATATGTGTGGTTGGGATACGGACTGCAACGTGGGTAATGTGGCCACCATCATGGGAGTGCGGTGCGGGCTTGAAGGGATCGACTATGATAAATGGAGAAAGCCGATCAATGACTTTCTGGCATGTTCCAGTGTTGTCGGTTCCATGAATATGATGGATATTCCTTATGGAGCGGTATACATTGCCAGGCTTGCCTATGCGGTGGCGGGAGAAGAGATGCCGGAGCCATGGCGGGAGATCGCCGAAAAGAGGATCGACAGCTGCCACTTTGAATTTCCGGGTTCCACCCATGCCATGCGGATAAGAGCTGCCGGATTGGACGAGCGTGCGAGAGCGGAGCGGGAGTACGCGCTTGTGAATACGGATGAGACGGCACATACGGGCAGCCGTGCGCTGAAATTCCTTGCAAAGCCGGTGGAACCGGGTGAAAACGTGTATCTGTACCGGAAGACTTACTACACGCCCGCGGATTTTGATGACAGCCGCTATGATCCGTGCTTTTCTCCGCTGGTTTATCCCGGACAGACCCTGCACGGCAGCGCTTTTCTTCCCGAGTATTCGCAGGAGGCGCAGGTAAGCCTGTATGTGCGTGATGCGCACAGCGGGCAGATTTACGAGGGCGTAAGACAGGAGATTACGAAGGGAGAGTGGAAGACGCTTGCGTTTCAGATTCCGGCCCTGGAAGGAGCGCTGCTGGATGAGATGGGATTTTGCTTCCATATCCACGGAGTGCATACGCAGGTGTTTGATTTTACTGGAATTGTGGACGACCTGTATGCGGACGGGCAGCCGGAATACTCCCTGGAATTTGCGAAGGAGCGGGAGGAACTGTGGACGGTGCTGCACCGGGAGATCAGTCAGTTTACGAAGCTGAAAGGCCTGATGTATCTGGAAGAGGGACAGATGCATCTGTCGTGCTCGGATTTTGCGGAAGCTTATACCGGCAGACATGACTGGGAGGATTACCGGGCCGAATTTACATTCACGCCTTTGACCGGGGAAAACCATATGGTCAATGTGAGAGTACAGGGGGCGATCCGTTCTTATGCGGCCGGCTTTCTGCCGGATGGGCGTCTGGCAATCTTAAAGAACGACAATGGGTACAGCGTATTGGCGCAGACACCGTTTGCCTGGGAGAAGGGCAGAGAGTATACGATCGCCGTGACCGTAAAGGGAAATGAGATCCGTGCGGCGGTGGAGGACGTTGTCCTGAGCGCGGTGGATGAAGTGCGGCCGTATCTGCATGGTTCCATCGGGGTATCTCTGCAGAACGGAAGCCATGACAGGTATAGAAGGATTCGGGTACTGAAAGAATAATATACGCACGGAGTCTCCTTGTGCCAGATTTTGTGAGATGAGAGATTCCGAGAGTATATAATAAGGAAAGAGGTGGAGATGGCCGTCCTGTGACAGACAGGGCGGCTGATCATAAAATAATATAGAAAAAACTAGCTGGTATTTTTTGAAAGTTTGTGCTATAATGCTTAGATGACTGTGACTAGGAGCAAAAAGGGCTTCCGCATGTCGCAGAGGCATTTGAAGGAGGAACCCATACAATGAGCTTACAGGTAGAAAAATTAGAAAAGAACATGGCGAAGCTTACGGTGGAAGTAAGCGCAGAAGATTTTGAGAAGGCGGTCGAGAAAGTTTATCAGAAACAGAAGAAGCAGATCAGCATTCCGGGCTTTAGAAAAGGTAAAGTACCGCGTATGATGGTGGAGAAGATGTACGGAAAGGAAGTATTCTATGAGGATGCGGCCAATGATCTGATCCCGGATGCTTATGACAGAGCAGTGGACGAGTGCGAGGAGGATATCGTATCTTCCCCGAAGATCGAAGTGACACAGATCGAAGCCGGCAGGCCCTTTGTCTTTACGGCTACGGTTGCGTTAAAGCCGGAGGTGAAGCTTGGCGAATACAAGGGCGTTAAGATCGAGAAGATCGACAGAGAAGTCACGGAAGAAGACGTGATGGCTGAGATCAACAGAGAGCGCGATAACAATGCGAGAAATATTACGGTAGAAGACAGACCGGTCAAAGACGGCGATATGACGGTGCTTGATTTTGAAGGTTTCGTAGACGGTGTGGCTTTTGACGGCGGCAAGGGTGAGAATTATCCGTTGACCATCGGTTCCGGCGCATTTATTCCCGGATTTGAGGAACAGCTGATCGGCGCCGAGATCGGTAAGGAAGTGGAAGTGAAAGTGACTTTCCCGGAAGACTATCAGGCTGAGGAACTGCAGGGCAGGGAAGCAGTGTTTAAGTGCGTGGTACAGGAGATCAAGGAGAAGGAGCTTCCCGAGCTGGACGATGAATTCGCAGGTGAGATATCAGAATTCGATACACTGGCAGAGTATAAGGAAGACGTAAGGAAGAACCTGGCCGAGAAGAAAGAGAAGGATGCAAAGTCTGCCAGAGAGAATGCGGCTGTCGAGGCGGCAGTGAAAGCATGTGAGATGGAGATTCCGGACGCGATGCTTGAGACGCAGCAGAGACAGATGGTGGACGAGTTTGCACAGAGAATCACCATGCAGGGAATGAGCATGGAGCAGTACATGCAGTTCACGGGTGCAACTTACGAGAAGATGATCGAGCAGGTAAAGCCGCAGGCGGAAGAGCGGATCAGGGCCAGACTGGTGCTGGAGGCGATTGTGGCAGCGGAGAAGATTGAAGCGACGGAAGAAGATTACGAAGAAGAGATGAAGACCATGGCTGAGGTTTACCAGATGGAGATTGATAAGGTAAAAGAGCTTATGGGCGATAGAGAGAAGAAGAATATCATGAAGGATCTGGCTGTCAGGAAGGCTGCTGAGTTCGTGGCCGAGCATGCGGAAGAACAGTAAGAGATCTGCTGATTTGATAGTCATGCGGCCCGCTGAGCGGCAGGCTGAGCATGATGTAAGTTTACTATCAGGAGTTTGTGCCGAAGCGTCCCAAACTCCCTGGCCGCAGGGCAGAGTGTAAGATTCTGTCCGCATTCTCTGGCAAAACGCTTCGGAATGGAGGTAACTATGGCTTTAATACCTTATGTCATTGAACAGACTTCCAGAGGAGAACGTTCTTATGACATTTATTCGAGATTACTGAAGGAGAGGATCATCTTTCTTGGAGAGGAAGTGAACGACGCGTCGGCGAGTGTGATCGTGGCGCAGCTGCTTTTCCTGGAGTCAGAGGATCCGGAGAAAGACATTCATCTGTATATCAACAGCCCCGGCGGCGTGATTACGGCGGGAATGGCGATCTATGATACGATGAATTTTATCAAGTGTGACGTGAGCACCGTATGTATCGGCATGGCGGCCAGCATGGGAGCATTTCTTCTGGCCGGCGGCACGAAAGGGAAGAGAATGGCGCTTCCCAATGCGGAGATCATGATCCATCAGCCGGCCGGCGGTGCGCAGGGACAGGCTACGGAGATTGAGATCACGGCGAAGCATATTCTTGCCACGAAGGAGAAGATGGCGAGGATCATGGCGGAGAATACGGGCCAGGATTTCGAAGTGATCATGGCGGACACAGAGAGAGATAATTGGAAGACTGCCGAGGAAGCGCTTTCTTATGGCCTGATCGACCGTATTATCACGAATCATGCCAGTGCCGTATAGTGAGGAAATAACGGGAACAGGGAAACAGGTTCTCACGGGCATGGGGTCAGAGAGGTAGCGGCTGTGAGGCTTGATGGCTTTATGGCCGCTCAATAATGAAGAAGAAAGGCATGGAACATTATAATGGCAGGTAAGAATTCTGATGACAGAGTGAGGTGTTCTTTTTGCAATAAGACACAGGGACAGGTCAGGAAACTGATTGCGGGTCCGGCGGGTGTGTATATTTGTGATGAGTGCGTGGAGATCTGTGCGGATATTATCGAGGAAGAGTACGAAGAAGAGCCGGAAGCGGAAGAGATGGAGATCAATCTCCTGAAACCGGTGGAGATCAAACATTTTCTGGATGATTATGTGATTGGGCAGGAGGATGCGAAGAAGGTACTGGCGGTTTCTGTGTACAATCATTATAAGAGAGTATTGGCGCCGGCGGATGACGACGGTGTGGAATTACAGAAGAGCAATATCATCATGGTGGGGCCTACCGGCTCGGGTAAGACCTACCTTGCGCAGACTTTGGCGAAGATTATCAACGTACCTTTTGCGATTGCAGATGCTACGACCCTGACAGAGGCCGGATATGTGGGCGAAGATGTGGAGAATATCCTGCTTAAGCTGATTCAGGCGGCGGACTATGATATTGACAGGGCGCAGTACGGTATTATCTATATTGATGAGATCGATAAGATTACGAAGAAAAGTGAAAATGTATCTATCACCAGAGACGTTTCCGGAGAGGGTGTTCAGCAGGCGCTTCTTAAGATCATAGAGGGAACGGTGGCGAGCGTTCCTCCTCAGGGCGGCAGGAAACATCCCCATCAGGAACTGATCCAGATCGATACCTCCAATATTCTGTTCCTTTGCGGCGGCGCATTTGACGGGCTGGAGAAGATCGTGGAAGAGCGTCTGGACCGCAATTCTATCGGATTTAATGCGCAGATCATGGAGAAGAGCAGCAAGGATATCGGGGCGGTGCTGAAGGAAGTATCAGCGCAGGATCTGATGAAGTTTGGACTGATTCCGGAGTTTATCGGACGTGTGCCGATTACGGTTACACTGGACGGTCTGGATCAGGAAGCGCTGGTGCGGATTCTGAAGGAACCCAAGAACGCGTTGATCAAACAGTATAAGAAGTTGTTTGAGTTCGATGAAGTGAAACTGGGTGTTGAGGACGAGGCGGCGCAGGAAATTGCGCGGCTGGCGTATGAACGAAAGACCGGTGCCAGAGGACTCCGCTCTATCATGGAAGATGTACTGATGGATGTTATGTATGAGATTCCGTCAGATGACAATATTGCGGAGTGCATTTTGACAAAGGATGTTGTGGAAGGCAGGGGGAAACCGCGCATTATTTACCGCAACAGACTGATGCGTGCCGAGTAACAGTGAGAGCAAAGGCTGAATTGCTGTAAATTGCAAATTATGGTAGCCTTTGCAGGGCTGAAAACGAAATGTCTGATGTCTTTAACTATAGCAGCAAAAGGAAAACGTCGCCCGAGAACAGGCGGCGTTTGTTGACATTACAGGAAAGTAAAATGATATGAGTATAAGGTATACTGTGCTGGTCTATGGAAACTGTTGCGAAGAAAGGGAATAATTTATGAGCAGAGACACAGAAAACGGCAGAGCTTATGAGTCTGCCGATATAGGAGCGCTGCCATATCTGCATTACAAAGGAATGGGAGCAGAGACAGAGGTTCTTCCCGCAGTGGCATTACGGGGATTGTCGATCCTGCCGGGGATGGTCATTCATTTTGACTTGAGCAGAGAGAAGTCGATCGAGGCGGTGGAGCGGGCGATGCTGGGAGACCAGCGGCTCTTTGCGGTGACGCAGAAGGATGCGGAAGTGGAAGATCCGGAATGTGGCGATGTGTATGAGATTGGTACGATCTCGGTGATCAGACAGGTGACGAAACTGCCGGGGCATGTCCTGCGGGTATTGGCGGAAGGAAAGTCCAGAGGCCGGCTGCATCGGTTTGTACAGGAAAATGATTATCTTATGGCGGAAGTGTCATATGAAAATGATGATATGACAGAGCTGACGGAAGCGGAGCAGGAAGCAATGACCAGAACGGTCAAGGAGACTTTTGCGTCGTATTATACCTGTTTCCCGAAGGTTGGCAAGGCGGTGGCGGACCAGATCGAGGAAGAGATGCCGTTAGGCCGGCTGCTGGATTCTATCACGATCAATATGCCGCTTCCGCTGACCGATAAGCAGGCGGTTCTTGACGCGGTATCTGTGAGGGAACGTTTCAGGATCCTGACGGATCTTCTGGTGCGGGAAGTGGATGTGATGCGGATTAAGAATGAGCTGGCGAAGGATATCCGGGAGCGGATCGATAAGAATCAGAGAGACTATATTCTGCGGGAGCAGTTATACTATATAAAAGAAGAATTAGGGGAAAAGAATACGGATTCCGACGTGGAGCAGTTTGAGGCGGCGGTGGAGAAGCTGAAAGCGAAGAAGGAAGTCAAGGAGAAGATCCGCAGGGAGATTGATCGTTACAGGAGAGTGCTTGGCAGTAATTCGGAGGCGGCGGTGGAACGGGCCTATATAGAGACACTGTTGGAACTGCCCTGGGATAAGGCTTCCAGAGACAGCAGCGATCTGGAGCGGGCTGAGAAGATTCTTAATGAAGATCATTACGGACTCACGAAGGTAAAAGAAAGAATTCTGGAATATCTGGCCGTGCGCGTATTGACCGGTAAAGGCAGGAGTCCGATCATCTGCCTGGTGGGTCCGCCGGGTACCGGGAAAACTTCCATTGCCCGCAGTGTGGCGACAGCCCTGAATAAAAAGTACGTCCGTATCTGTCTGGGCGGCATCCGGGATGAGGCAGAGATCAGAGGACACCGCAGGACTTATGTGGGAGCCATGCCGGGCAGGATCACCAATGCGGTCAGGCAGGCGGGAGTCAGGAATCCGCTGCTGCTTCTGGATGAGATCGATAAAGTCAGCAGTGACTATAAAGGGGATCCGGGTTCGGCATTGCTGGAGGTGTTGGACGGGGAACAGAATGAGGCGTTCCGGGATCATTATGTGGAAATTCCCATCGATCTGTCGGAGGTACTGTTTATAGCCACGGCGAACAGTACGGATACCATTCCCCGGCCTCTGCTGGACCGCATGGAGCTGATCGAGATCAACAGCTATACGGCAAACGAGAAGTTCCATATCGCCAGAGAACATCTGGTGAAGAAGGCGCTCCATAAGAACGGAATCAGAGAGGATGAAGTGACGTTTACCGATGAGGCGCTTCGTGCCATGATCATCCGCTACACGAGAGAGGCAGGGGTGCGGGGCCTGGAACGGCAGATCGGGGCTGTATGCCGGAAGGAGGCGCGGCATATTCTGGAGAGACGGCAGATGACGGGCGCAAAGAAGAAAGATATGAAATTGACTGATAAGGTCGAGATTACCGCGGAAAATCTGGAACACTATCTGGGCAAACCGAAGTATCGCCAGGATAAGATTGCAGGTAAGGACGAGGCAGGTATTGTGCGTGGCCTGGCTTGGACCAGCGCAGGCGGCGATACACTGCAGATCGAGGTAAATATGATGCCCGGTGAAGGTAAGATTGACTTAACAGGTCAGATGGGCGACGTGATGAAGGAATCTGCGCGGATCGCTTTGAGCTATGTACGGTCTGTGGGAGAACAGTATCAGATTGAAGATAAGCTGTTCCGGAAGAAGGATTTTCATCTGCATATTCCGGAAGGAGCTGTGCCGAAGGATGGACCGTCGGCGGGGATTACCATGGCGACAGCAATCCTGTCTGCCGTAACAGGAAGACAGGTGCGGGCGGATGTGGCAATGACCGGTGAAGTCACTCTTCGCGGACGAGTACTGCCCATCGGCGGATTGAAGGAGAAAATACTGGCGGCCAGGACGGCGGGGGTACATAAGGTGCTCGTCCCAAAGGAAAATGAGAAAGATATTGCGGAACTGGAGCGGGAGATTACAGACGGTTTAGAGATTTGTCTGGTAGAGTGTATGGAGGAGGTCGTGGGGCATGCTTTCGTGCAGTGACGGATGCCGGGAGGTGTAAAACGCTTCGGTATGGAGGAAAGAATGGTAATTAGGAATGTAAATTTAGAGACGGTATGCGGGATCACGAGCACGCTGCCGGAGAATGTGCTGCCGGAGGTGGCTTTTGCAGGTAAGAGTAATGTGGGGAAATCATCGCTGATCAACGGGCTGATGAACCGCAAGTCTCTGGCGCGTACCAGCTCCCAGCCGGGCAAGACGCAGACAATCAACTATTATAATATCAACGGCCAGATGTATTTTGTAGATCTGCCGGGGTATGGGTATGCCACTGCCAATGAGAAAGTGAAAGCGCAGTGGGGCAGGCTGATCGAGGATTATCTGTATCAGTCAAAGAAGATTCGTGCGGTGTTTCTTTTGATCGATATCCGACATGCACCTTCCGAAAATGACAGGATCATGTATGATTGGATTCTGGACAGGGGATATAAGCCTGTCATTATCGCCACGAAGCTGGATAAGATCAAGAGAAGTCAGGTGCAAAAGCAGGTGAAACTGATCTGCGATACGCTGGAGGTGGTGGAGGATACTACGGTTATTCCCTACTCTTCGCTGTCGAAACAGGGACGGGAAGAGATCTATGAGCTTCTGGACAGGATGCTGGAGGACGGGGCAGAGGATTGACTGAGGGGGTACTCCGGTTAGGGAAACTGCTTTGAAGTTGGTAACGGTGCGATAAATTGAGGGGCGGCTTGGTTAGAAATGGAGGAATTTGGATGAGACAATCGATCAAGACATACCTGAAGGTCATACTGAATCTGCTGACGGCGCTGATCATACTGCTTTTGTGTATTTTTCTGCTGCCGCGGTGCATCATCTTCTTTATGCCGTTTATCATCGGGTGGATCATATCGCTGATCGCTTCGCCGGTGGTGCGCTTCTTCGAGGAACGGCTGAAGATACGGCGCAAGGGGGCGTCGGTGATCGTGATCGTGGCCGTGCTTGCGGTGGTGATCCTCCTGTTCTATGCAGTTGGCGCAAAACTTGTGAAGGAGGGGATCAGTTTCGTCAATGAGCTGCCTATGCTGTGGGACAGCATCATGGCGGAGTTTAACGAGGTTGGAGACAATCTGGAAGGACTTTTCAATAAATTACCGTTGGAAACGCAGCGAACACTGAATAATCTCGGTTCGGAGATGGGTACTTATTTTGGCGGGATCATTGAGAGTGTCGGCACGCCGACCTTTGAGGCGGTGGGAAATGTGGCCAAGCAGCTGCCGGATATCTTCCTGGGCGTTATCATGTGCATTCTTTCGGCGTATTTCTTTGTGGCGGATAAAGGATATATGGCTAATATCCTGAAAAAGTATGTGCCCGGAGCGGTAGTATACCGGTTTGATCTGATCCGCAGGAGCTTCCGCAATGCAGTGGGCGGTTATTTCAAGGCGCAGTTTAAGATCGAGTGCTGGATTTACGTGATGCTGGTAATCGGTCTCTTTATTTTAAAGGTGCGGTATGTGCCGCTGGTGGCGCTGGGTATCGCATTCCTGGATTTCCTGCCGGTGTTCGGTACGGGTACGGTGATGCTTCCCTGGGCGGTGATCGAGATTCTGAGCAGGGACTATAAGATGGCGGTGGGACTGATCATCATCTGGCTGTCGGGCCAGCTGGTACGGCAGGTGATCCAGCCCAAGATCGTGGGAGACTCCATCGGTGTGGACGCTATCCCTACGCTGTTCTTACTGTTTATCGGCTATAAGGTGGCCGGTGTGATGGGAATGATCCTGGCGGTGCCGATTGGTATTATCGTGATCAATCTCTATGAGGACGGAGCCTTTGACACTACCAGACAGAGCCTCAAGATCCTGGCAGCAGGATTTAATAAGTTCCGGCGGATCCGGCCGGAGGATATCGCCATCGTGGAGGAATATGAGCGCGAAGTGGAGCGCAGCTACCAGTCCAGACTAAAGAGTTCCGAAAAGGAAGAGCGCGAACTGGAGGAAGCGGCGAAGATCAAGATTGAGGAGCCACTTATCATTAAGAAAATCATATCGAAGAAGATTGATAAGAAGTAGAGGGTTGTCCGACGTGGCAGTACATCAGCATGATGCAGCGTATTGGCTGACTGAAGGAAACGGCCGCAAACCGTACGGGATAACCGGCCGGAAGGGACGCAAACTTAAGGAAAAGAAAGAGGGAAGAACCTATGATGCAGGTGACGGTATATAATTGCAGGGATTTCGACGAGAAGGATCTGTTTCTGGAATATGCGAAGGAATTGGGAATTGAGGTAGTATTGTGTGCGGATGCCCCGGATCACAGCAATGTCTCTCTGTGCAGGGGGAGCCGCTGTGTGGACGTGATCACGTCCAGGATCGACGCGGAATTGATGCTTGCTTTTCATGAGCAGGGGGTGGAATACATCACCACCAGAACGATCGGGTATGACCATATCGATCTGGAGGCGGCGAAAGAATGCGGCATTCGGGTGGGAAATGCTCCCTACGGCCCGCATGGGGTGGCCGACTATACGGTGATGCTGATCTTGATGTCCATCCGTAAGATGGGAGCCATTCTGGGGCGGACTGCCCTGCAGGACTACACGCTGGCCGGCTTGAACGGCAGGGAGTTAAGAGATTTGACCGTTGGAGTCATTGGAACGGGAAGGATTGGAGAGACGGTGATCCGCAGTCTTTCCGGATTTGGCTGCCGTATTCTGGCTCATGATCTGTACGAGAAGGAGGAGGTCAGACAGTATGCCTCCTATGTGACGCTGGACAGAATCTGGGAAGAGGCGGATGTGATCACACTGCACACGCCGCTGACGGAGGAGAATTTCCATTTGATCAACGCGGACACCATGGCGCAGATGAAGAACGGGGTGGTGATCATCAATACGGCCAGGGGAGCGCTGATCGATTCGGACGCTTTTATCGAAGCCATCGAGGCGGGCAAAATTGGAGCTGCCGGCCTGGATGTGGTAGAAAATGAGTTTGGACTATACTATTATGACCACAAAGCGGATATATTAAAGAATAAGGAGCTTGCACTGCTCAGGAGTTTTCCGAATGTGACGGTGTCGCACCATATGGCCTTTTATACCAGAAACTATGTGGAAACGGTGGTGAAGGACTCTCTGATGAGTTGCAGATGTCATATGGAAGGGAAAGAGAATCCATGGGAGATTAAATGAGGATTGAATTAGAGAAACTGAAATCGAGGCGCTTCCTTAAATATCTTTTTGTGCTTTATATTGTGGTGGTCATCAAGGTCATTATCTTCAAGTACCCATTTGAACAGCTGAGGGCCATTGCCAATACGTGGCAGAAGGGTGTGATCCTGGAAGGGCTGGGGACGGCAAATTTCGTGCCGTTCCATACGATCAAGATGTATATAGATTATGCATATAAATTAAACAGTGTAGAGAACCTGGCGGGAAATGTTCTGGTTTTTGTCCCTTTTGGCTTTCTGTTTCCGCTGGTATCTCAGGAAGGCGGAAGATTCTCGGTCATGTTCGTGAATGCCTTTACTTTTGTGCTGGGGATTGAGACATTTCAGCTGTTCAGCGCTTTCGGGGCCTTTGATGTGGACGATATCCTGTTAAACTGTCTGGGAGCTGCACTGGGATTCGGATTTTATAAAATATTGGAGAAGAGAGGGTTTTTCAGGAAGCAGTCATAAATAATGGCAGGATTGTGCGGAAGCGGTTGTGTTTATCGTGGAAAAGGAATAAAATATAGAAAACGAAATTTCTAATGTCGTTAACTATGGTAAAAAGAGAATGCGGGTGTTGTATGCAGGAGGGGGATATTATGGGCAGCCTGTTAAAGAAACTGAAGAAAAATGTGGTGATCTCCGCTTTGTTGTGTATTGTGCTGGGCCTGGTGCTGGCCATCTGGCCGGGTATGTCGATGCATATCGTGTGTACAGCCATCGGTTCGGTTCTGATTCTGGGCGGGCTGATAAGGCTGGCAGAGAGTTTTTTTGACAGAGACGGAAGTATGTACACGCAGATGAATATGATCGTGGGGATCATTTTTGCCGTGGTCGGAATCTGGATCGTGATCAAGCCGGAGAAAGTGCTGGCGATCATACCGATCATTGTGGGGATCGTGATTGCGCTGCACGGACTGAACAATCTGCAGCAGGCGGTGGCGCTTGGCAGGGAGAAATACGATAAATGGTGGGTGGCGCTGATTCTTGGACTGGTAACGGTAGGGTTCGGTGCGCTGCTGATTTTCAATCCCTTTGCGGCGCTGGATACCGTGGTGACGTTGATCGGATTTTTCCTGATCTATGACGGCGTGTCGGATCTCTGGATCGTATCGAGGATATCAAGAACAGCCAAAATACTGCGACAGGAAGCCGAAGCGGTGGATGTGGCTGCGGAAGATGTTGATTGAGGAATGGACGCCTGTGCAGAAGGTTACATGTTCCGGCTGTAGAGAGGTTGACGAAGAACGCGCCCAGTGGAATCCGACCTTTTTGCCGAAGGCAAGCCTGGAACAGGTCGGATTCCGTAACTATGAAGCCGAAGGCTGAATAGTTACAAGTTTGATGTGCGAAAGAAAATTCTGCTTGTAAATCTTAAAAATAAGTACTAAAATAGATACGGAATGGGTGTGAGGCACATTTTTATGTTATCGAAAGAGGGAAAGAGCTATGGCAATCGGAGCGATTAATGCATATGGTGCGATGAGTGCGGTTGGTTTTCGGCCGTATGTGTATAATGCGAATACGGTAAATTCAGCCAGTATGAATAAGTTGTCCAGAATATCGGACAATGTGCTGGATAAGAAGATTGATTACAGCGAACTTACGGATGAGAGTCTTAACGAGAACCCGTTAAAGAAGGGACAGACGCTTGATTTCCAGGGGATGCTTGAGCAGCAGATGCGGCGTGGCCAGAATATTGCGGCCAGGATCATGCGGCCGATGGAAGCGGGAGATACGGATGCCGCAGCAGGAACGGCTCAGACGACCGGGGGTACGGAGGCAGCAGCACGTTTTGATCTGTCAGGGACAGAAGAAGTACGGTCTGTGGAAGAGCGTGCAGTAGAACGGGCCACAGAGGCAGCGGCGGATGGAAGCAGCGGGAATATCAATTATCAGATGCAGCAGGCGCTGCGGGCTTATGAGATGTTTATGACGGCCTGAACCGGCCGCACGATTTGCGTTTGTGCGGATGGAGCGGTGCCGGACCGGAGGCTGTCGGAAAATTGTAGAAGCGAATTGGAAATGGAATCCTCATTTAATACTAAGTGAGGATTCTTTTTAAAATCACACAGTATATCAATTTATCGACGGAAGTAACTGATAATCATAAACTGTGCACTTGCTGCGCTGTTCGTGAAAAGGAGAGAATGACATGTATCATTATATACTATTTGATCTGGACGGTACGCTGACCGATCCGAAACAGGGCATTACAGGATGTGTGCAGTATGCACTGCGCAAACTCGGCATGGAGGCTCCGGATGCCGACGCGCTGGAACCTTTTATCGGGCCGCCGCTTTTAGACAGTTTTCAGGAGTTTTGCGGGTTTGACGAGGAAAAGGGATTGCAGGCGGTGGCTTATTACAGAGAGCGGTATGCGGCCAGTGGATGGTTTGAAAATGAGGCATATCCGGGCATCGTAGAGATGCTGGCCAGGCTGCAGGAAGCCGGGTGTCATCTGGCGGTGGCGTCGAGTAAGCCGGAAGTGTTCGTGGAGAAGATCCTGGTGCATTTCGGTATGCGGCCCTACTTTGAGGTGGTGGTAGGGAGTGAGCTGGACGGAAGCCGGGCGCGGAAAGAGGAAGTGGTGGAGGAGGCGCTGCGGCAGTTGCTTGGAGAGGATGCGCCGGCGAAAGGAGCAGCCGGAAACAGAACGGATGTGGTCATGGCAGGCGACAGGAAGTTTGATGTTAAGGGTGCGCAGCAGTTCGGTCTTGCGTCGATCGGCGTGACCTATGGGTATGCGGCCGAAGGAGAGCTGGCGGAGGCCGGAGCGGACAGGATCGTGGACACGGTAGAGGAACTGGCAGAAACACTTCTTTCAGGCGGACAGGCACCGGCATAAGGGTATTTTGAAAATTTAAATCAGCAGGAAATTGCAGGCTGCCGTTCTTAGCCGGCTTTGACTTTTCAGGGAAAAAACGGTATACTTAAAGGCGGCTGAAAAATTACATACCGGAGGGATTTTACGATGAAAATCAAAGCGAAACTGATCATTTGTTTTTCTGCGATCTGCATCGGATGCATGTTGATCGCAATGTTATGTGTTCTGGTAAGGACACGTAATCGGTTCGATGAGCTGAATGATATGAAGGCTAAGATGACGGCCAGATATTATGCATCTGCGATCCAGACATGGCTCGCCGAGAAGACTGCGATTGTTGATTCTGCAGTGGTGTATATGGAATCTCTGGATTCGGTCAACGAAGACGCAGTGGTGGATTATCTGGAGGGTCTGCTGCGTGCGAATGAGGGAACAACGGATGTGTTCGCGGCGTTTACGGACGGCACTTTTCTGGATGGTGGCAGGCTTGAACTGGGAGAAGACTGGGACTATACCGGTTATCCGTGGTATACGGAGGCGCTGGCTGCTGATGGAAAGGTTTATTGTGAACCGTATAACGACGGTGGCATGGTGATGCCGGTCTCCAGAAAATTTACCTGTAAGAACGGTGCTACGGGTGTGATCGGTATGAGCCTGCAGCTGCAGACCATGTTTGACATGGTCAATGAGATCGCGGCCAGCGCGGACGGCAGTTACGTGATCATGACAGATAACAGCGGCAATATTCTGATGCACGAGAACAGTGAGTATATGCCGTCTCAGGATAAAATCAGCTCAGTACTGGAGGTCCTGGACGGGGCATATGTTGCTTCCATGGAGGATCCGTCGCTCCCGATCAAAGACTATGACGGTGTGATGCGTTATCTGACGGCATTTCCCAGCAGTGTGGGAAGTATTACCATTGCCACGCCGGTCGCGGTATATAATGAGGCGCTCAACAGGGTGATGCTGGCATTTGTCATTACGATGCTGATTGCGGCAGTGGTGGCGGCGGCGATCGTGGCGGTGTTCAGCAACAGTATCACCAGACCGATCGTTGCGATGCAGCAGGAGATCGTAGAACTGCGGGAACTGAAGCTGCAGATGAAGGACAACGCATCGGGCGGACATGTGCGTCAGGATGAGATGGGCGTTATGGACAGGGCGATCCAGGAACTGCGCGGACGTCTGAATCAGATCGTACAGCAGATGGTCCAGGCATCCGATACCTTGAAAGCACAGTTTGATACGGTACGCGTATCGATGGAAAATTCGGTATCCGACAATCATTCCGTGAAAGATACAGTCAGCCAGATCGTGATCGCGATTGATGACGTGGCACAGCAGACACAGCAGGCAAATGAGAATTTTGCCGAGTTTTCGGATGAACTGTCCAATGTGGCAGGGCGCATGGAGGAAATGAACGAAGTTGCGGCAGCGGCAGTCAGTCAGTGCTATGACGGGATGGAGACTGTGGAGCTGCTTTCCAGGAAGATCGAGCAGAGCCGCGTACTGCAGGATGCTACCTATGAGACGGCCAACAGCCTGTCCCAGAAGTCCCTTTCCATTGACGGAATCAGCAAGACGATCAGCGAGATTGCCAGCCAGACGTCGCTGCTTGCTTTGAATGCGGCCATCGAGGCGGCCAGAGCCGGTGAGATGGGCAGAGGATTTGCAGTGGTAGCCGGTGAGATCGGCGGACTCGCAGCGCAGACGGCATCGGCCACCGGAGATATCAATCATATTATTTCAGAGATTCAGGCGGAGATCAGGAATGTCAGTACGCAGATCGGCAAGATTCAGAGTACGACGACAGACTGCATGAGTACGATGTCCGATACGCAGGGAGTATTCCAGCGGATCAGCGACAATATCTCCGGAATGGGCAATGATATCAATGAACTGGAGAATGCGGTGGAGAAGCTTAATCGAAACAAGGACGATATTGTAGATAAATTCTCCAATATTTCAAGCGAGACACAGGAACTGACGGCGGCCAGCCAGGAAGTGAACGAGCGGGTAGAGAGCCAGAGTTCGGAAATGGATCGGATCAATGTGTCCATGAGTGAGCTGCATGAGGTGGTGGAACGCCTGAACAGTATTATTGAAGAATTCCACGTATAACTTATTTTATGTAATATTATGTATCAGGAAACTTTTATTGATGGGCGGATATGTTGCAGCCGATTTATGCTGTGTTGAACAGGAAACAGGCTGATTGACCGGAAAGGTATGGTTTAGAGGATGGGAGACAAGAAGGAGAATCTTCCCGGGAGAATACGGGATGTGCTGATGCCGTTCGTGGTATATTATGCGGTATTTATGGCAGCTTTCTTTCTCCTGTCCTATGTCCTGCGGATCATGGCAGGAATCTCCGGAAACGGCATGCAGGCGGATGATGCAGGGACAACAGCAGCAGTGGTCAGAAAGCTGCTGGAAGAGCACGGAGAAACTGTGACCGGCATAGTCAATGGGATCAGTATGCTGACCGGGGCGGCTTTTCTGCTGCCCATGCTTCGCGCCGAACATCAGATGCGAAAAAGCGGCGGGCATAAGGAACTGTATGGGCGGTTCGCAGCGGCTGTACTGTCAATGACAGCGGCGCTGGCGGCCGCCTCTTCCATTGGACTCAATATTCTACTGTCATTGACCGGACTGGTACAGAATTCGGCCGGCTACCAGAGAGTGGCGCAGAATCAGTACGGTGTGACGTTTGGTGTAGGACTGTTTCTGTATACGGTGATATCGCCGCTGGCGGAAGAGGTTGTCTTCCGGGGAGTGCTCTATAACCGGCTGCGCAGGCATTTTTGCGGGAGATCGAAGCCGGCGGGTATCAGGCAGGAGTGTACGCCAATTTAGATT